>Ga0208793_1000799_pt1 | contig 19945 bp, 15 predicted proteins | sample 17_taG_FD_184092 | JGI IMG/M metagenome (GOLD analysis project Ga0208793, IMG submission 184092) | Marine viral communities from the Subarctic Pacific Ocean - 17_ETSP_OMZ_AT15314 metaG (SPAdes) (version 2) | ecosystem: Environmental > Aquatic > Marine > Oceanic | place: Pacific Ocean | collected...
ATGCTGATGGTGGAGATATTACATTCAATGATGGCGGAGCAGTATTCGGTGTTTTTTCAAGTACGAATAGCGATTTAAATATAAGCACGACAGCAAGTGATGAAGATATAGTATTTAAAGGAAATGATGGTGGTAGCACAATTACAGCTCTTACCCTCGATATGTCTGATGGTGGAACTGCTAACTTTGGTAGTGCTGTTGTTTTAGGTGGGTCTCTTATTAAGACAGGAGATATGACACTAGATGCTTCTGGAGACATTATCCTTGATGCAGATGGTGGAGATGTAACTTTTAAAGATGGAGGTACTCAGTTTGTAAGATTTCAACAAGATGGTGGAAATGTAAATATTCGACAAGATACCCAAGATAAAGATATATTGTTTTTAGGTGATGATGGTGGTACTGGTATTGTAGCCCTAACCCTCGATATGTCGGATGCTGGTACAGCTATTTTCAATCATGATGTACAAGTTCCAGATGATGGTAAGTTTACAGCAGGAGCAGGTTCAGATTTACAGATTTACCACTCAGGAACTTACAACCGTAACTATATTCAAACTACTGGTACTAATCATGATTTAACTATTGCTGCTGATGAAATAGCACTTACTAACTCAGCTATAGGTGAAACTTTTGCAACATTTGTAGCTGATGGAGCAGTTACTCTTTACCACAATAACTCTGCAAAAATAGCTACAACAGTAGCAGGTGTAAATGTTACAGGTAAAGCAACAGGTTCATTAATTACAGACAACGATGGTTCTTTTGACATGAACGCAAGTAACAACTTTAAATGTACACCAAGTGGTAACTTTACATTAACATTTACAAACATATCAGCACAATCAGGAAATATATTATTAATCAATTCAGGTGGACATACTGTATCAGCCCATGCAAATACTAAAGTTGATGCAAACATATTGGGTACAATATCAACAGCAGGAACTTACTTATTAGCTTACTTCTCAGATGGTACTAATGTTTACATGACAAACTCAGCAGCTTACTCATAAAATGGATGCTTTATTATCAACAGGTGCTTTACCAGCAGGTGGAGTTTCAGGTTATGCGGTTGATAACTCTGTAAAGCTTGAACATGCTAATAATGAATGGTTTTACAGAGCTAGTCCGACAGAAGGTAATAGAAGAACTTTTACATTTAGTTTTTGGATTAAAAGGTCAAGACTAGGCAACCCTACTGCTAGTGGAACTATGTATGTAGCAGGTCAAGGTCAACATGGTCGAATGTATTTTACCAGTGATTATTTTGGTTTTAGGTTTGATGATGGACACGATACTCGTGATATAACTACAAAACACCGTGACCCTTCTGCTTGGCTACACGTTGTTGTAGCAGTAGATACCAATCAATCGTCTTCTAGTAACAGAGTAAAAATATATTTTAACGGTGTACAAACTACAAATATTGACTTTGATGGTGGTAGTTATCCAGACCTACAAGACCAAGCTAGTGGTTGGTTTACCACAAATTACCTAACTGTAGGTACAGCACCTTTTGGTGGTAGTTATAATGTAGGTGATGGTGATTACGACATGAGTGGTTATCTAGCAGAGTTTTGTGCAGTAGATGGACAGCAACTAGCTCCTACAGACTTTGGTGAAACTAACGCTGACGGTGTTTGGGTTCCTAAAGATGTAAGTGGAATTAATTTTGGTAGCCAAGGGTATTATTTAGATTTTGCAGATGCTTCAGACTTAGGTGATGATGAAAGTGGCAACGGTAATGACTTTGTTGAAAACAACTTAGCAGCAGCCGACCAAGCAACTGACACACCTACTAATAATTTTTGTACTTTTAATGAACTTGGGAATTATATACAAAGACCTATTCTCCCTAGTGAGATTAAAGAAGGTGCTACTAAATTAAGTCACACAGATATATCGGCTTGGTGTGGCGGTATAGGAACTATGGGAGTAAAAAGCGGTAAATGGTATTACGAAGCAAAAATTTATGACATTGATGATTTAATGTTAGGCTTTAGTACTTTTTCAGGGGATACAAGTACAACAACATCTCCACATTCCGTAGGTACTAATATTGTTTATTATGGTGGAGGTGCTAGTGGGGGTTATTGGTTTATGAATATTGATGGCACTTCAACCTCAAACAATGCTAACAGAGGAACTGTTTGGTCTGTTGGAGATGTAATAGGTATAGCTTTAGATATAGATAATACTAGAATTAGTTTTTATGTCAATGGCACTCTTGCAGGAGCACCAAATACTAATGCTGAAATCTCTGCGGTAATAAATGAGATAAATTCTACAGGAGATTTTTTAATCCCTTTTGCAGGTATGTGGAGGTCAACGATTGAACTAAACTTCGGTGGTTATACATCAAACACACCATCAAGTGCAGCAAGTGATGCTAATGGGTACGGTAACTTTGAATACGCACCGCCATCAGGCTACTACGCCTTATGCACTAAAAACTTAGCGGAGTACGGATAATGGCTTATACAAGTATAGACGACCCATCTGCATATTTTCAGATTGCTTTATACACAGGAAATGCTGGTTTTAATACTATAACCAACGATGGTAATTCAGATTTAGCACCCGATTTTATTTGGGGTAAATGTAGAAGTACAACTAAAACACATTTTTGGTATGACACTACAAGAGGAGCAGAGAAACGACTTGAATCAGATAATACAGGTGCAGAAGATACTGGTACAAATGGTATTTTAAATTTTTATACAGATGGTTTTAGAACAGCTTCTGGTAATACAGAAAACGATAATGGAGAAAGTTATGTAGCATGGCAGTGGAAAGCTAATGGTGGTACAACCTCAAGCAATACAGATGGAGATATAACTTCAACTGTACAAGCCAATACCACAGCAGGGTTTAGTATTATGACTTACACTGGAACAACTGGTGATGTTCATACTATAGGACATGGACTAGGAGTAACTCCTCAAGCTTGGATTGTCAAAGCAAGAGGGGATGGCGGAGACTTTGATGATTGGTTTTTTTGGCATCATCAAATGGCAGCTAGTAATATTATTGACAACAGAATGTTGTTTCTTAATACAACTGCTGCTTTAGCAACATACACAGGTATTAATGCTGTAACTAGTAGTACCATTAGAGTTAAAAGTTCTACAACCGCACAAAATGGAGTAACATTTGTAGCTTATGCTTTTGCAGAAAAACAAGGCTACAGTAAGATTGGTAAATATATTGGTAACGGGAATGCAGATGGGCAGTTTGTTTATACAGGATTTAAACCTGCTTTTGTATTAATAAAAAGAAGTGATGCAACTAATAACTGGTTAATTTATGACCATAAAAGGTCAGGTTATAACCCTAAACAAGACAAACTTTATCCCGATGACACTTCAGCAGAAGATGCTTCAACAACTTCTGTAGATTTATTATCTAATGGATTTAAGTTAAGAGCTTCAAGTGCATCACAAAACGCAGCAGGTGGAGACTATATATATATGGCATTTGCAGAAAATCCATTCGTAACAAGTGGTGGTGCACCAACAACAGCAAGAGCAATAACTGGTTAGGTAAATTAATTAATTTGAGGTAAAATAAAAATTATGTGGGCTTTAGTAGAATCAAATAACGTAACACAGGTCTATACAAGACCTAAAAGTTTAACCATAGGGGATGTAACTTACCCAAGTAAGATTTTTATGCTTTGGAGTTCTTCAGAACTAGAAGCTATAGGAATTTATGAAGTTGTAATAGACAACACAAACTTAAAAAATAAAGAGTATTATATTAATACTGACCAATCGTTTAACTTTTCAAGTGGTACAGTCACTGCAAGTTATGGTACAGCTACAGCTTTACCTTTAGAGGATATACTCTTTACAGCTCAAGACGAAACCGATGGTTTAGGAACTGAAGGTGAAGTTAAACAATCAGGTATACGTAAAAATCACATTTCTAATATTAACGCACAAGCTGCTAGTATATTACAACCTACAGACTGGATGGTTATTAGAGCTACAGAAGGCGGTACAGCAGTTCCTAGTTCTATTACAACTAAAAGAGCTGCAGTAAGAACTAAAGCAAACGCTATGTGTACACAGATAACAAACGCTGCAAACGTAGATGCTTTAGCAGCTTTGTATGTATACAACGATGATACACCACCAGTAAGACCTCTTGGCGAACTACCACTGGTAGACTAACGTGGAAATGATATCACCTTACATTGTTTGGAATGTTCTCATAACTTTGATACTTGCTCCAATCTGGTTTCAGATTAGACAAAACTCTTCAGAGCTTAAAAGACAAGACATACTCATTAATAAAACACGTGAAGAGATTGCGAAAGAGTATGTTACTAAAGATGAATTAAGAAACGACATGTCAACTTTAATGGATAGAATGGATAAAATCAGTGAAAAGCTTGACAAACTGTTTGAAGTTAAGTAAAATAGGTATATAGGAAATAAGAATGTCAAAAAGAAGAAACAGAAAAAGAAGCGGTGGAATAGCTAGAGAAGACTATAGAACTGGTGGTAGAGTTGGATATCAACGTGGAAGAAAGGTTCTAGTAGATAGAGAAACTGGTGAAGTTATAGAAAAGTCTATTCCAAAAAGCAATCAAAGACAGGGTAATGCACCTCTTGTAGATGGTGGTGGTAAACCTTTTACCCCCGGAGTTACAACTCCTCCAACTCCTGCACCTACTATTACACCTACACCTGCACCGACTCCTGCACCGACTCCTGCACCGACTCCTGCACCTACACCTCAAGGTGGGGGAATCTCTGGTTCAACAGGTCCTACAGCTTCAATAGGTCAAGAAGAAGCTGGTCAAGTAAGTAATCTACTTGAAGAAGATGGCGGAGGTAAGCCAGAAATAGGAGATAGAAATCCTGACACTGGATTAGTGTGGGATGGAGAAACTTATGTAAGACCTGATGGAATACCAGATAATTATGTTTGGAATATTGACGAACAACAGTGGGAAGAGCCTAGTGAGGAGTCTGGTACGGGTACGGGTACGGATGAGGAGTCTGGTACGGGTACGGGTACGGATGAGGATGACACTGCACCTGAAGTAGGAACCGTAGACCCAAATACTGGATTAGTGTGGGATGGAGAAGATTATGTAAGACCTGATGGTGTTGGTGATACTGATGTTTGGAATGCAGAATTAGGTATATGGGAAACTGAACAACAAATAGCTGATAGATTAGCAGAAGCTAGGTTAGCATCAGCAAGTCCTCAACTTATTAGAAATACTGTTGCGGATAGAGAAAGGACTGCTCGTATTCAAGAGACTGCTGATACTATTACACAATCTGCACAAGGTGTTGTACCTGAATCTGCAAGAATAGCTGATGTTTCTACTGAAGCTGGTACTAAACTTGACACTGAAATTGATAGTCAAACTACAACAATGGCAGACCCTACAAAGGTTACTGCTGCACAAGCTGCACAAGTTGCACCAGAGACAGTTACTACAGGTGATGTAACAACTGCACAAACTCCACAAGAGATACAAGCTGCACAAATGAGAGCAACCACTGTAACTCCGGATGCACAAGTACAAGCTGCAACTGGACAAGTATCAACCGATGCTGTTGCACAGGCTGCAGGTGTTGAACGTATAGACCCAACTCAAGCTGCTACTATTGAAATTCCAGAGGGTGCATTAACTGAAAGAGTTATTGGTACGTTAAGTGAAGGAGCTAAATCAACTGCTGTTATGAACGTAGGTAGTTCTTTATCACGTATTACAAGGGCTAAGAAACAACTAGCAAACGCTGGACTAAGTGATGCAGATATTGAAGAGTTAGGTAATGACCCAGAAACTTTAGAAGCTAGTCTAGCAGATTTTAGTGAAGAACAAAGAGGTATTATTGAGGGTCTTCCGGAAGAAGCTTTAGTTTCTAATCAGTTAGATAGTTTATTAAAAGGTATTGAAGAAGGTGAAATCCCTACATGGGCGAGACCTGCTGTTGCATCAGTAGAATCTATGTTAGCTCAACGTGGTATGGAAGCTTCAACTGTAGGTAGAGATGCTTTGTTCAATGCTATTATAACATCAGCTATGCCGATGGCTCAGTCTAATGCACAAGCAATACAGCAAAGTGTAGGACAACAAAGAACTATCGAAGCTCAAGAAGCTGAAGCTAACGCTGCAAGAGGACAACAAACAGCATTAACAAACGCAAGTAATGTTTTTCAAATGAATATGGCTCAGTTTAGTTCTGACCAGCAGATAGCACTTTCTAATAGTAAGTTCTTACAAACTGTAGGTATTACAGATGCTACAATGGATCAACAAACTATTATACAAGATGCAGCATTAATGTCTCAAGCTAACTTAACTGAAGCAGACTTTAATCAACGTACACAAATACAAAATGCTCAAGCATTCTTACAAATGGATTTAACTAATCTAAGTAATAATCAACAAGCAAATGTATTAAAAGCTCAACAAAATCAACAACGTGTGTTAAGTAATCAAGCTGCTCAAAATGCAGCATCTCAGTTTAATGCTGCTAGTGAAAATCAAACCAATCAGTTTATGAGTAACTTACAAGCACAGGTGAATCAATATAATGCTTCTCAAATGAATGCAATGGAACAGTTTAACGCTACGCAAGATAACGCTGCAGCAGCCAGAGATGCACAAAGACAAGCTGATTTAAATAAATTTAATGCTCAGTTAGTAACACAAGTAGATCAGTTTAATTCTCAACAAGACTTTGCAAGGAATCAATGGAACGCACAGAACGCTGCTGCTGTTGAAGCTTCTAATGTTCAGTGGAGAAGACAGTCTAATACAATTAATACTGCTGCACAAAATCAAATCAACATGCAGAACGCACAGAATGCTTATGGTTTAAGTATGCAGTCACAATCATTCTTGTGGCAAGAATTAAGAGATCAAGCTGATTTTGATTTTAGAGCTTTTGAAAACGAAGAAAATAGAAAAGCACAGATAATATCAACAGCTATGGCTAACGAAGGTAAGTCTGGACAAGTATATGATGATTACTTAACTAATTTAGTTAGTAGTTTAAGTACTTCTTTTAATAGTGGTTTTAATCCATATGGAGGATAAATATGGGAAAGTTAAGAAAGATTGGAAGAAAAGTAAGTAGAGCTTTAAATAAAGTATTCGGTAAAAAGTTAGGTTCTATAATTGGAATGGTTGGATTATATATGACTATGAGTGCAGTAGGAGATTTTTTCTTAAGTAAAATTCCGACTAAAGTTCCTCCAGTGGATGCGATAGATGATATTGAAAAAATTAAAGATATAGAAGAAGTTGCAAAAACTGCTGAAACTGTAAGTAATGTAGAAGAAGCTAAAAACGTTGTCGACACAATTAAAAACAGTGAAGTAGTTAGTGTAGCTAATACTCCTTTGGATGCAATGGTTCAACATAAAACAGAAATTTTAGGAGATGCTGTTAGCACAGAAATAACCACAGCTCCTATAGTACCTAAAGTAGATTTTACTGTTGATGTGCCTACAACCGCTTACGAAACAGCAGCAGACGTTAAAAGTTTTACTGATGTAAGTGTTGGAGAATTAAAAGACATGAATGCAGACTTTGGTGACTTTATGACAAATTTCGTAGAAGAAGCAAAGGCAGCTCCGGGAAAAGCATTTGATTATGTTACTGATGGGAAATTTGTTGGGGATGTTGCTACTGGAGCTGGAACAGCTTGGCTTACATCAGAAATTATAGGTCCGGGAGAACAGCCTTTTATAAGTGGTGGTATTGCTAGTCAACCCATTATGGAATCTGCACAAGCAGCTCATATGAGAGATATAGATACAAATTCTCTAAGACTGGCAGGAAATAGTTCAAGACCAAGCTTTATGGATTTAGCAAATCAAACTTTATACGGTACTGGCTCTGCTTCTGGCTTATCAACATTTTATCAACCACTCGATACTCCAAAAGTACCGGGTCTTATGAGTTAAACAATGGCAATATCAGAAAAAGCAATTCAATTTTTAGGTAACAGTTTAGAAAAAGGTAGACCTATACCGGGGCAATCTTTAACAAATAGTCCTGAAGAAAAATATAACTGGGAAAAACCTTCTGAATTTACAAATGTCAAAGAAGCCACGTTATATGTTTTTGAAATTTTAACAGTTCCAGAAACTGTAGAAAATATGTTAATGTCCGTTAGTAATAATGTAGGAATAGTAGACTTAGCTTCGATTGTTTTATATTCAGGTTTTCTTGAGGGCAAATGGAACCCAGATGTTATGACTTTATTAATGGAACCAACAATGTTTATGATAATGGCTCTGGCAGAAAAAGCACAGATTAGTTATATATTAGAATCTGGCGATAATGAAAAAGCAAAAGAAATGGACCCTGATAAACAAGTTCAAAAATTATCACAAGGTGTAAATGAGCTAGATAAATTAAAACAACAAACATTAAACAAAATTAATCCACAGGTTATCCCAAAAGAAATTAAAAAAGTTGTAGAAGAAACAGAAATAAAACCAAGTTTGTTAGAGAAAATAAAAAAGAATACAAACACCAGTTTGCTAAGTAAAGAGGTATAATATGAATTTTGATTTTAACAACTTACTAGGAAAAAAATCTAGCCCTGGTCAAAATTGGGGGGCTTTGGCTCAACAGTATTTTTCACAAAAAACTAAAGATTCTAAACGAAATTTAAAAGCGTTAGTAGCTTCGTTGTTTTTTAATGCTACTGAAAACAAAATGCAATCAAAAGTTTTTAAAAATTTAGAAGCATTAGAAGCAGAGCAAACATTAGAAAAAGCAAGACTTACACACGATTGGGATAAACGCCAAAAGATACAAAATGAATATGATGCGGTAAAAGATAAAGGGGCTTATGCTTTTTATAAATCAGATGCAGAAAGTGCATTTGAGGTAGAACATGGTGGTGACTCTAAATGGAGTTTAGCTGGATTTCAACCTGAAAAAATAAAGTGGATGCAAGATTGGGCTGCAGCAAAAGAAAAAGATTTAGACATAAGATATAAAACGTTAAGTCCAGATATAAAAACAATAGAAGAGTTTTCTAAACCTACAAACGATTATTTTGCAGCTAAAAAAGCTGACATTTTAAATCCTCAAAATACAAGCTTAGTACATAAAGGTTTAGGTATGATAGGTTTTGGAGATCAAAGAAGTTCTGATACTGGAAACTATAAAATTAAAGATAAAGAAGGAAACTTTAAAGATGTTGTTTATAATTTAAATGAAAAAAGAAATGAAAACAAAGAACGTATTCAAAAAATTACCGACCTAGAAATTGCTGAAATTAATTTAGCAGCTTCTGAAAATGATAATACTGTTAAGATTACTAATTCTGATTTAGCAACATTAATAGATCAATCGACAGGATTAAGTGGTAATAGCAGTGATGTGTTACGTGCTAAACGTAGCATTGAAGCTAAATGGTTAGCAGGAAATAAAACTTATCAAGCAGCACAAGATGCTATTGCTTCAAGCATATTAAGTTTTGATACTGATAGAACAAAATTTATTTTAGATACTACAAAACGAGACTATATAGCTGTAAACGGTCCACGTCCTACTATGAACCTTTCAGGTATGGGAGGTGGAAATGTTCCGTTTGATACACCTGATGTAAGTAAGTGGGATAGAGGATTTCAAGCGGCTGTAAGAGCAAAATTTGAAATGCCTAATTTGTCAGAAGACAGGTTGGTTCGAGCAGAAGAATTATTTGAGTTAGGTTTAAGTCAAGATTTGTATACTGTAGACCAACGCAAAGATATGATTAAAGAAATTATTCAACTGGATGTTGACTCGGCTCGGGGCGTACCAAACTTAAATCAATGGAAAGCTGATATGGTAACTGCAAGATATCAAAAAATTATGGTTGACTATTCTGATGCAACATCTGGTCTTCCTCAAACTTCAAGTGGTATGGCTGCTGCAGCACAGATTAAAGGAACACCAATTATTGAAATTGCAGATAGAGAATTTTTACAAAAAGAATTAGGTATTGATAGTACTGCATACAAAACTTTAAAAGAAAACGGTTTTGATATGAGTAAATGGAATGATATTTACAGTGCTAACAAAGACATAATAAACTCTGGAGCTTTAGCAACAATACGATCACTTCAAGAAAAAATTTGGTTAGATAGACAATCTACAATATCAACAATAGGTGCGAATAGTATTGTAAATGAAATGAAGTTATTATTTGATAAACCTAATGAAATTTAAATATGGCATCATTAATTGAAACTTATAAATCTTCTAATAATTTAAAATATCAAACAGATTTAGAATCTGTTCAAGAACTTTATAAAGCTAGTAAAGATTACCAAGAAAAATATACTTTTTCAGAATTTGCAAATTATGCAATTCAAAATTCTGATAATCCAATTGATAAAAGTCTTGAATCAATTGTAAAAACTCCACCTACAAAACTTCCTACATGGGCACGGATGCAAAGTCCTGCTCTTAGTTTAATGGGAGATAGAAGTTTAGATGAGGTTGTATCTGGCGTAGAATCAAAATTAACTAAAGAAAACTTTGCTAAAGTCTTACCTTTTAAAGAACCAAGGAAAGTTATTGGTGGCGTTATAGAAATGTTAGGCACTGGAAATTTAGATTTAGTACAAGATGCTTCTTCTATGTTTAATACTTTTGGACAAAGAAAAGTTTTACAAGATTTAGCCGATAAAAAAGGATTAGAATTAAAAGAGGTTGAAAGATTAGTAGAACAAAAAGGAAGAGAAACTTCTAAACGAGCAGTCAACACTATTCTTAAACCTATTGTAACGTTAGGTACTGATGATATTTATGATGGAGATACAATTCAAGAACCAGAAAGTTTGGTTGGTAATTTAACAAAAGATTTAGGGTCTTTATTAATTGCAATGAGACAACCTAGTAAATTATTAGGTAAACAACCAGAAACAATATTAAAACCTTTGCGAAAAAATGCAAGTAAAAAAAGTAGAGATGCAAGAAATATACTTATTGCTAAAAACATAGCAAAAAAAAATGTTAAAAGATTGGGTGAAATTGCTTTTGCCAGTCAAATTGTTTTTGAAGATAATCCTGATATGCAAATAGCTGCAGAATTTTTTCACACTAGATTAAAAAATAATAATTTAGATGATAATTTTGTAGGTGACTTATTAGAATATTTAGATACTGATGAAAATAGTACTGCAGCACAACGAAGATTAAGTTTATTATTTGATGAAGCAGCTTTTCTTGGGAGTTTAAAATTACTAGGTAGCACATATAAAGGGGGAAAATTTGTAAGTAAAGCCGGAATAAATAAAACATTAGAAACAATTAAAAAAGACCCTAAGAAAGTTGCAGCTTTAAGAGAATATTTAATAGAACCAATTCAAAAAGTTATTCCAAGTTTTAGATCAGGAGTTGTTGATGATGTCTTTGTTGCAACGGAAGACAAAGGAATATTAAAAACTCCTATTAATTTTATTAGACAGATGCGTAGAAAGTTTGGAACTTCTAGAGGTGTGTATAGTGAAGAACTTTTTAATATTTTAAAATCTTCTGGGTATGACAAAATTGCATGGTCAAAAGAAGCAGAAACTTTATTTGAAAATTTACAATACCAAATTAAAACTATTGCTCAAACTAAAAAATATTCAAAACCACAAATTGAAGCAGCACTAGGAGATTATTTAGCAGGAAACACCAAGGCGTTAAATGGTATGGGAAAAGAATTAAAAACTTTTGCAAAAGAAGCCAGAACAAAAATAGATAAGTTAGGCGATCAATTAAGAAAAAATAAAAACATTCCTCAAGAATTAAAAAATATTATACGTTTAAATTTTGGGCAATATTTACGTAAGAGCTACGAGTTATTTGAAAATCCAAACTACAGACCAAGTGAAGATGTCCGCAATCAAGCAATTAAATATGTAAAAAACATGTTAGAGACAGCTCCCTCTCAAAAAGAATTATTCGAAACAGGGGCTAAACAACCAAACTTTCAAACACAAGCTGTAGATATTGTAGATGGAATATTAAACAAAGGTGTTCAATATAAAGGTATTGATACAAATATTAAAACATATTTTAATGATGTGTTTGGTGCTCAAAATTCAGATATACTATTTGCAACAAGAGAAGAAATAGGAGAGCCTTTAAAAAAATTAATGGGCGAACGGTCAGTAGAACAGACAAGTAAATCAGTTTTTAACACTATAGAAACATTAGGGCATTACTTAACAGAGTTAAAATTGTATGACGATTTAGCTGAAAAAGGAAAAGGCAAATGGTTTTATGACGATGTGTTAGACCCTACAACAGTAAATAATTTAGCTAATCAACGAACTGCTGGTATTATTACTGGTGAAGGTTTTGGACCTTTAAACGGAGCTAGGACAACACCACAGATTGCTAAGTTGTTTGATAAAATGAATCAAGTTCAAAGTAGTAGTCCTTGGGCAAGAGTTGGTCAAACTTTACTAGCAGCAAAAGGTTGGGGTCAGGCTGCTGCAACAGTGTATAGTGGAATTACACACGCTAGAAACACTATTGGTGGTGGTTTAATTATGCTTGGTAATGGTTTAAATCCTTTTGATAAAGAAACAAGAGAATCTTTTAAAATATTACAAAATGAACTCTTTGCATCCAGAGGAAAAAGTGTAAAAGAACTAGAAAAAGTTTATGTTAAGTATCAAAGGCTAGGGTTAGTTAATCAAAATGTACAAGTTTCTGAGTTTAAAAGAAATATAAATAGTGCAAAGTATTTAGATGATTTTGTGCAACAACAAAATGAAACATTTTCAAAGTTAGCTTATACAACTACAAGTCAAGCGTTAAAAAATCTTACCACTAAAATAAGTAAGCTATATGTTGCAGAAGATGATTTATGGAGAATTGCTGCGTTTGAAAAAGAATTGGCTGTTTTAAAAAGAGCAAACAATTTATCTGATGGTAAAAAAAGTATACCTGAATTAGAGAAAGAAGCAGCTACTATTATTCGTAATACAATGCCTACTTATGATTTAGTTCCAGAAGGATTTCAACAACTACGAGCTGCTCCATTTGGTAATTTTTATTCTTTTTTTGCAGAACGATGGAGAAATAATTATCATAGTATTAGTCAAGGGCTAACAGAAATTAAATCTGGTAATGCAGAATTAGTAGAACGAGGATACCAAAGATTAGCATCTAAAATTGCAGTCGGGTATGCTGGGTCAGAAGGTATTAATAACTTTAGCAAGTATGCTTTTGGTGTTACAGACCAAGAAGAAGAAGCAATTAAAGATGCATTAGTTCCTTATTGGTCAAAAACAAGTACCCTTGGATATCAACGAGATTCAAAAGGACGCCTTCAATATGTTGATTTATCTTTTACTAATCCAGATGCACCCGTGTTGGATGTTATTAGAGCAAGTCTTGATGTATTACTAGACCCAAAAACACCTGCATCAACTATTGATGAAATACTAGCTTCTTCTATTAAAGAAGGTATAATCACTTTTGCAAAACCTTTTATGACAGAAGCTTTATTTACCGAAAGATTATTAGAAGCATACACAGGTATAGATAAAGATACCGGTAGACCTATTAAAGGTTTTAATACAACAAATTCATCTTTAGAAAATACTATGGCTATTGTGTATCATGTAGGTGAAGTTCTTGTGCCTAGAGTTATACGAGAAGGTTATAGCATGACAGCAGGAGCTAAAGCAGAAAAATTTAAAGAAGGAAATTTAAAATTTAATGAAGAATTAATGTCTAAAATTACTGGTCAACGTTTTACAACAGTTGATGCTGAGTCTATAGAAAGAAGTTTATATTTTAAACTTAGAGAGTTTAATAATATTAAAGATGAGGTTGATAGAGGATTATCTTTTAACAAAACAGATACTACAGAACAAATGTATGAAAAATATATTGCTCAAAATAAAAAATATTATGAGTATCAAGTAGATTTATATAAAGCTTTACAAGGTGCAAAAACTTTAAACTTAGAATCTTCTACGGTTAATACTTTAATTTATAATAATTTAAAAGATTTAAATGCTTTAGAAAAAATGTCTATTAGTTTGGGAGAGGGTAAATTTTTACCACTACGAATACCTGAGTATTTATTAAAAAAAGTATTTGAATTAGATAACAGACCAAATGTATCTTACTTAGATTTTAACTCAATGTATATTTCATCTTATGAAAAACTTTCACATTTGCCTTTAATAAGAAAAAATAATTACACTGCTGTAGAACAAAGAGCATTAAATGAACTAGAAAAACTAGAACTAGGAAAAGACCTTAGAGATTCACTATTTGAAGGTGGAGAAGTTCAAGACAAATACCCGGTACAGTTTGTAAATAAAGACCCAAAAGATAGAGAAAGTGAGTATTTAAGTGGTGCAAATTATAAAAATCAAATGGACAGACTTGGTTTTAAAAACGGAACTACTGAAGGAACAGTGCAGTCTAGTATAAAAGATGCATTAGAGTATAGCTCTAAGTTTGTTAAACAAATGATGTCAAGACAAATTAAAAATAATCCAGACCACGATGAAGTACTAGACAATTTTATACGTGAACACTATAATAGATATCAAAGAGACTACCCAGAATTTAGCGATCTTCCTTATGATAGTTTTAAAAAAAATCTTTTACATTTAGATAAGAATGTAAGATATATAGAAAGTTCAAACAGAAATGTTAAACGAGGAGAAAATTTAGCTGGAAGTTCTGCCACTGGACACTATCAATTTTTACAAGATAGCGTACAACCTGCTATAAATAGAACAATTAGAAGACTACCAAAAAACAAACATAATTTATTTGATGCAGTTGGAGAAACTAATGATGTTAGTAATTTAAATCTTGGCAATCAACAACTTTTATTTTTAGGAGATATTTTAGAAAAAGAAGGAAGCGATAAATTTGTAGTGCCTTATATGTTGGGAAACGATCAGGCAGGAAAAGATTTATATCTTAATTTACATCATACTCTTTCTTCAAAGAATGAAAACTATAATCAAAAAACTCTAGACAGAGTTAAAAAAGAATGGAAAAATTTGTACGACTAATGCTACTTTACACAGAGAAACAATTAAACACAGCCTATAACATTTATAGAATGCACCAGATTGGACAAGGGCTAGGCTTTATGGAGTTAGAAAACTTTAGAAGACTTTACGAAGAACTATTAGAAGAGGTGTATGATGTTCCCATTTGAAATTATAACTATGCTAGGTTCTACTTTAATTAGTAGTTTATTAAGTCTGTGGTCACAGAGATTAAAGGCTAAACAAGATGAGCAGAAGATGTTGATTACTCGTGGAGAGTTTCAACTTAAAGCTGTAGATGCTGCACGTAACGTAGATAACGCAGGGTTTCAATGGACAAGACGTATCATTGCTCTATCGTCTATCTTCGCAATCGTTATACTACCTAAACTGGTAGCAGTATATTATCCAGATGTTGATGTAACAGTAGGTTATACACTATTTCATCCGGGCTTTTTATTCTTTACAGATGGTAGAGAAGTATTTGAATGGGTAACTTTCCAAGGCTTGGTAATCACTCAACTAGATACAAACCTTGTATCAGCAATTATAGGTATGTACTTTGGTGGCAGCTTAGTTAAAAAATAAATATAAAATATGAATAACAACATGGGCATGAGTGGCTTTAGTGGCGACATGGATAGGAATGAGGTAGAGATTGACCTTAATAAATTCATGGCTTTGCTACAAGAGAAGTCAGAACTAAAAGATAGGATAAGAGAGTTAGAGGATATCAAGAACGATAACCCTTATCAAAAATTAATATTTGTGGCACAGGCTGTAGATAGCTGGAGGATTATACCTCGTGCTTTCTTAAGTGTGTATATGTATTTATTATACTATACCACATTTTGGTTCATGGGATTAGAAGACCCTACCATGCAACAATCAGGGTTAATATCAGTAGTCGTAGGGGCAGGAGCAGCTTGGTTTGGTCTTTATACAAATTCATCAAAGTCTAAAGGAGACTTTTCAAAAGGAGATAAGTAGTGACAAGGCGTACATTAAATCAAAATTTTTTTGGACCTTTGATTGTGTTGGGAATGTTAGCAGTTTCATTTGGGCTAAGTGCTGACCAAACAGGTACGTGTACTTCAGGTACTCAGTATTGTGAAGACAATGGTTTAACAACTATTAATAATACGGTGACAACAAATACTAATACCAACACTAATACTAACAACAATACTAATGTAAATACCAACACTAATACCAATACAAATACTAACACGAATAATAATATAAATGTTAATACGAGTGTAAATACTAATACAAACACTAATAACAATACTAATAATAATACCAATGTAAATACTAATACGTCTACGAGTAATAATACAAACGTTAATACTTCTACTAACACAAATAATAATACTTCGACTAATACAAACGTTAATACTTCTACATCTAACAACACAAATACAAATAACAATACTAACACAAATGTAAATACTTCAACGTCTACATCTAATTCTACTGTAAACTCTACAGTAAATCAGAACGTAAATAACAACAGTAATTCTACAAGTAATAATACTAATACGAATAACAATACTAACGTTAATCAATCTACATCAGATTCAAATGTTACTACTGATAATACAAACACCAACAATAACAATACAAAATCTGACAATACCAACAGAAATATTAATGAGTCTAACTCTACTCAAACAATTAATCAGAACGTAAGAACAAAAGCACCCCCTGCTTCTGCGATTGCACCTAGTATCATGTCTTATTCTCAAGACCTCTGTACGGTAGGTCGTTCTGGTGCCTTTCAAGGGCAAGTATTTGGGTTCTCTACAGGAGCAACTGTAACTGACGAGAACTGTGAACGCTTAAAACTTTCCAAGTATCTATACGATACCGGTATGAAAGTGGCTTCAGTATCTATACTTTGTCAAGACCCGAGAGTATTTAAAGCTATGGAAATGGCTGGTACTCCTTGCCCTTACCAAGGTAAAATAGGTAAAGAAGCATCAATGGCTTGGGCAGAAAACAAGACTAAGAGACCCGATGTTAAAGACCAAGAAAAACTTTACATCCAACAATGTACACATGATAAAAATCCTAACAGAGATAAAATAAATAAAGATGTAGTTGGTGCAGTTAAAGTTATTTATACAAGAAAAACTAAAACAAAGAGACAGTGTAAGAAAGAATTTTATAGAACTCAATAAGACTCATGGGTGAGTACTTTAGAGTTTTACTTGGATTAGCTTTAATAGGCTTGTTAGGGTTATCCAACTCTACTTGTGCACAATATATCTACGAAGGCAATCAGTCTTTAATAGACCTAACCAATCAATCAGGTACAACCAATCTAAACTCAGGAGACGACCAGCTTTCGTCTGCATTTAATTTAGATTTTACTTTTGATTTTTATGGAGAATCTTTTACATCTGCTCGTATGGCTACGAATGGATGTCTTCACTTTGGGTTAGGTACAGGTAGTGTAAACTATAATAATTACTGTGGTGATTATACACCTGACCCACTACCACAATACAACTATACACTCTTTCCATTCTGGACTGACCTGATAAGAGATAACAACTCTAAAATGTTAGCCAAAAATTTTAGTGATAAGGCAGTCTTTGGATGGTACGACATGAAAGAGTACAACCGTGCATCTGATAACAGCTTTGAAGTTATACTATGGACTAACGATACTTTTGAGTATAGGTATGGTGAATTAGATATTATTCAGCACGATGTTTTAATTGGTGAGCAAGGTAAGTCTGATGAAATATACACCTATTACTACCACGATGAATGTAACACAGGAACAACTAACACCTCAAGTTGTTATAACTATGACTGGAATAACTCAGATAAAAATCAAAACTTAGAAGATGGTGGTTCTTTATATAGTGATAATAATAGTATTGACTGTAGTAATCCTTTAAACGATACAAGCTGTACAGGTTATGCAGATGCTTATCAAACTCAACAATGCGACATTGACCAGTTGTATTCCGAGTCTTGTCCTTATTACGCAGCAGCTTATTTGTCTCAGCAATGTGATATAACACAATTATATAGTGAGTCTTGTCCTTTTTATTGGGAAGCTTATGACGATCTTCAGTGTAGTTTAGACCCACAGTATGGACCTTTCTGTCAAGGTTACCGACAAGAAGAATCAGTGGCTTACTTTGTAGAAGAAGAAGTGTTTGATTATGGGTATGAAGAGTATGACATGTATGACACTTTTGAAGAGCCAGAACTTTTTGAAGAGCCAGAAATATTAGAAGAGTATATCTTTGAACTTGAGTATGACACTTTTGAAGAGCCAGAGTTTGTATTTGAAGAAGAGATAATCTTTGAACAGTTTCAACCACGTGAAGAATTTGTAGAGCCTTTTGAAGTTTTGCCTGAATTACCTATGCATGAAGAAGAAATATTTATGCCAATGGAGGATGTAATATTTGAAGAGTTTGTCTTTCAAGAAAATTTACTTGTTGAAGAATATTTAGAACCTGAAACATTTATTGAATTTGAAACAATTGAAGAACTGGAGGAATGGTTTGAGGAAGAGACAGCAATGGAAGAAGAACTTACGTCTGCAGAAGAGCAGGAAGAAGAGCTTGTGGATGAGATTATCGAAGAAGAAAAAATTATAGAAGAAGCAATAGAAGAAGAAGAACTTGTTGCTGAAAGTACAGAAGGTAAAAGTTCTATAAGTAGAGAAATGGCACTGAACGTTGTCTCCTCTACTCTAAGCACAGCTCAAGCTAGTGTAAGTGGTACTACAGCAGGTACTTCTGTTCATGCTACAGGTGGCACGACAGGAGCTTCTAGCGTATCATCATCTAGTTCGGGTGGTGGTGTAAGCATTAGTAATTCACCTAGTATATCTGAACAATTTGCATCATCAACAGTACAAAACAATCAGGTGTTGGCTATGAGTACAAGCTTTAATACTAGTAATTCTACAAGCTCTACAAGTTCTGTTAGCTCTACAAGCTCTACAAGTTCTGTTAGCTCTACAAGTTCTACAAGTTCTACAACATCTACAAACGTTGAAACTCAAACCGTTGAGACAACGAGTGTCGTAGCTGCTGTAACGCCTACTGAAACTTTACAAAGTCAAATAGATGTGTCAGTTTCTACAGATGCATCAGCCACAGAAGCTGAACAAACTGTAGCCAATGTCATAGCCCAGAACTTACAAGCTGCTCAAGATGATGTTGAAGCTAAACAAGAAGAGACCGGTGAGTATGGGTCAGAGAATACTATCATAGCTTACATGGGGTTTGTTCCTAACTTTAATAACTATAGATTAGTGACATTACCCGATCAAGAAACATGGTACGAGTCAACAGATATCTATGCCAACAATATGTTGTCAGATAATATCAAAGGCTTTTATCAAATGGCAGGTCAGAGTTTAGAAACCCTGATTGAAATGAGAGAACTACAACCAAAATTATAGGAGAATATTATGGATTGGTTACAAAATAAAACAACACAGTTTATTGCGTTGGTTGGTATCATAGGAACACTAGCCGGATTTGGATATACTGGGGCAACCTATGTCAATAGAATTGAAAACTTAGAAACTAAAGCTAGACAAGCTAAAGAAACTGAGCAAGGAGTTGATGAGGTTATCAATAGGATTGAAGCGTTAGAAACATCCGTAGAATATATTAATAAAACTATTGATGAGACTATTTTACTTAAGATTAATAACCTCGAATCTATTAGGTCTGATATGTCAGGCATGAAAGCTGATATCGAAAGTGTTAAGACTGACATAAAAATATTTAAAGAAGAGAATAAGAATCCTTTAGCAGGATAGTTATTTCAAAACGTTTAACTCTCTTTGAAAATAATTATGTAAGTCTCCCAATTTATTTTTACCGTTGCGGAGGATTGTTTTGATTACGTCTCTCTCATCTAGAGGGAATATCTCATCAACCATATCCTCCGGTAACAT
>Ga0208793_1000803_pt1 | contig 19872 bp, 23 predicted proteins | sample 17_taG_FD_184092 | JGI IMG/M metagenome (GOLD analysis project Ga0208793, IMG submission 184092) | Marine viral communities from the Subarctic Pacific Ocean - 17_ETSP_OMZ_AT15314 metaG (SPAdes) (version 2) | ecosystem: Environmental > Aquatic > Marine > Oceanic | place: Pacific Ocean | collected...
ACCTACTGTGCCACCATGTGTAGTACCTGTACCAGCAAAGGCTGTACCTGCGATGTTCGCTTGGTTAACAACACATCTAATATAATCATAGTTAGAATCAAATGTAACCAACTGTTGATTAGCACCTGGAAGTGCAGTACCAACTGAGTTAGCACCACCAAACGCAATAGTTCTATATGTAAACGTATCTTGTTCGTCAAACACAATAGCAGTTGATGGTCTAATAACTGCTGTATTTTCTAAGTCATCAAATATAAAGTTTTGTAAACCTCTAACAATAACCTTTTGATTATTTGTTAGTGCCGCCGCTAAACCTTCGTTACCTGAAATATTAAGTTTATAAATTTTACCATCACGTGAAGCACCAGCAACATCTGTAAACGCTGTTGACTGAATACTTGAAATTTCATATCTTACAATATCATTTGCACCACCGTGAGTGATTTCAAGTTCTGAAACGTTAGTTGGAATAGTGCCTGTGTCATAGATGTAAACAATATTTTTACCTGCTTCGTTAATCGCTGTGGTACCATTGTCGTAAACACGAGCAGTTTGTACCATAGGTTCTTCAAGTGTAATTTGATCAATAACTTCGTTTGGATCTGATCCTGATGCAACTAATCCATAGTTACCATTTGAGTTAGAACCATTTAGTGATCTAATCTGTGAACCGTTGTTTGCCATGTATGCCGCATGACAGTAATATGTAAATGTTGAAACTTGTTCTGTTAATGCACCGTTGTTAACAACAATACCATAACCTAAGTCATTAACTTGTGTATAGTCATTTGCCAACATTGAAGTGTTACCAGCAGTTTGTAATACAATATCAGTACCATCTGAAAATTGGAAACCAGCATTACTAATACCCGAAGTTGGATTTAAGAATAGTGTTGCTGTACCTGCCGCTTGGTCATAATTTGTAACAGCATCAACTTGATAACGTATACCGTCAATAAAGAATGGACAAGGTGTTTGCGGACGTCTTTGTCTTAGTCCACTACCTACGCCACTTGATACGTTTAGTGTGAATGCATCGTCTTTAGTATCAACAGTCATTGTTGAGTTACCAACAAAGTTGTCAATGTACATACCACCGCGGAATGCTTGTTTGTTTGCGGATCTACTAAATGAACTGTTAACCTGTACGTAAGGAGATTTAATTAGAATCTGTCCATCTGGATCAAGTACCTGTGCAAAGCCACCATGTCCTTGCATACTTGTGTTCATGATTCTGTTTGAATCATTCATCATAAACACGTCAATGTCTAAGTTGTTCTTAGGTGGATTGTAACTGGCATCAAATGCAAATACTATACAAGCAATCAATGCATCTGAATGTGTTTGTACTCCGGACTCTGCTACTACTGATGCAGTTGTGTTCTGTGTTACAGTACTTTGTAAACTTGAACCAAATGCTGTTTTAGCAAATACACTCGGTGTAATTGTTTTAATAATATTGATTGCCGCTGTAGTCTGTTGTTCTTGTCCTGCTACTGCACCTGAATAGTATGCCGCCTGTGTTGCAAGTGTTTCTACTCTACCACCTGCTGGATTTTTCAAGTCAGCAACATGAGCATCTAAAATTATTCCTGTATCTCTACGACACTTTGTTTCATTGTAAGTAAAGCCACTCCATATACCTACACCACCTGTAACTTGTGCATTAATCCAAGCAATAACTTCTTCAATAATAAAGTCTTTGTTTAGTCCTAATAACTCTGCCGCATTAGGGAAGTTACCTGGATTATCAGAAGCATCTGAACCAATGTTAACTGGTAACGTTGGATTTGCTGTATAATGATAACCGTATCTTGGATCTTCCAAGTCAGGCATAACACTTAGGCCGTTAGTAATAACATTTTCAATAGAGCCCATTAGTGTAGTTACTCTTGCAGTTTGTCCTGCTTCAGTTGCAGTTAATCCTGTTGTTTGCGTTGTAATAGATTGTAATGGTGTGTAAGCCGCTTGTGGTAAAATATTGTTAACTACAAGGCCTCTTGTAAACGCAAGAGCCGCCGCTGTTTGTGCTTCTTGTCCAGTAATTAAACTAACTGCACCGTTATAGTATTTCCCAGCGTTTAAGTAAGTTTTAGCATTACCGTTGTATTTGATATCGTGTGCAATACCATCAAGAATAATTCCTGTGTCTCTTTCACACTTGGCTTTATTATATACAAACGATCCGCCAAATGGTGAAATACTACCTGCCACTTGTGCATCAATAAATGCAATAGTTTCGTCTTTAATAAATTCTTTGTTTGCTTGGATAATTGCTACAGCATTTGGATTCTGTGTAGGAATCAAATCTAAGCCATCAAACTCTGCATCTCTAAAGAAGTATGTGTTAATCCATTTAGACTGTGAACCTCTGTTCTTTGGTCTAATAATTGTACGTCTAAAGTCTGTACCTTTAATAGAACAGTTAGCAGGAAGTTTGATTGGATAATCTTCTTCGTAAATTCCTGATTCAACATGAATACAAATTTGTGTTTTAATTGCAAAGTTACCGTATTCAAACGTTTCTTGTGTACTAAACAGTTTAGGTTCAATTAAGAATACACGTAACTCATCTTGTGCCCCGCCTCTTGTATATTTTACAATTCTACCTAACGCACCTGATGTCTTACCTCTTAAAATTTTACCTGGAAGTATATCAACGTTTGATGCCGCACCTTGGTCAACATAACCTTGTCCGCCATTGTCAACAGTAAGTGTTACAGTTGAACCTTCAATGAGTGTAGTTGTATCAAGTACACCTAACCCGTTGTCAACAATATTTGTAATAATATCAATTTTACCAAGTACAGCATTTCTAACTGATGATGTAACAACTTGTGATCCATCAATAGTTTGTGTAACACCGTCTGTATTTCTAATAGGTAAAACTTGACCATTTTGTAAAATAGTATTGATAATTGTTTTACCGTAGTTAATACCTGCAAGTGTTTCTGTTTTTTGTGTTGTTCTTGCAATTTGTCCTGATACAGAACTAAAGTATCTCTTACCAGCAAGTATTGCCTGTGAGTTAGCATTTAGTCCTTGTTCAATATCAATAGCCAAACCTTGTGTAATAAGACCCATGTCTCTTTCACAAGTTGCTTCGTTGTATTGGAAATCTGGATACGTTGCATTAACGTATGATACAATTTCTTTTCTAATAAAATCTAAGTTTGCTCTAAGTAGTGTTGCCGCCGGAATACCGTCTGTATGCGGAGATGTAATTGCTTGAGCTTCAATGGTACTATTTGATGCACCGTTGTTATATGTAACTGTTTGTACATAAGCACCTGGCTCTAACGGTGATGTTTCAATTAGTTCTTCTGCTTTCTCAGCCGCTTTACCAATTGACTTGTAAGCAAATTGTAAACTACGTCCTTCTTTACCTACTGGTGAAAATTGTTGTGAGTCATCTCCGTTTGTTCTAACATACAAATCTACAATACTTGTAAAACTTGAATTGTCAACATAAAACTTTGATGCCGCTTGTAAATCATCTACATCGTTTGGTGTACCACTGCCTGACAAGTTACCTGGATGGTCATGCAAGTAAAGTGGACCTGTCATGTCATCACCTTGTCTACGTACTGTAGCACTTCTTGGTAATGCTTCTGTAGTTAAGTATGAACCGTATAATGCAGAATTATATTCATTGTCAGTTAGCGTGTGTGTACCACCTGGGTTACCTGCCGCTCCTGCGTTTGCTAAAATTTTGTTTGTGTCTGCTAAGGCATCTGCCGCTGTTGGGTGTAAACTTAACTGATTAGCATTTACATATCTTAAGAAGTAAACTGTAGAGTCTGTTAAGTTAGCCGCCGCCGCGTCACCTTGTGAAACTGTATATTTGAAACCTTGTCCGTTAATACTATGATCGTAACCATGTAATGAAAGAATGACATTGTTGTTTACAAAACTACCAATAACTTTTGAATACTCTGTGCCATCAGCAGGTTCTGCTCTCATTCTATTTGGAGAACCTTCAATTTGATATCTGTTGTCGTTGTATTTTTTATCAGCAACTAAATCATGTACTGAAATTTGTGTTGAATGTGTTGTGTTAAAATCTGTTGCCGCTTGGTCTGTAATTGGTCCAATGTTACCAAGTGTATAATTACCTGAACCATTTAAGTAACCACCAATGGTTGGTTGTAAGTCTGAACTAATTGCACCACCACTGTTTGTAATAACAAGTTTAGTTGGATCAGTGTTATCAATTAAGATACCAGTTCCGCCTTCAATTGATTTCATTAACAATGTTGAACCAGCATCGTTGGATACTGGAATCTTGTTAGCACCTAATTCATCTGGTGTATCTGAAAGTGCAGTAAATCGAATAGTACCGCCTTGTCCAAATACTGCGTAAAGTTCACTAAAGTTTGTGTTTACTTTACTAAAGGCGTCTCTAATACTATCACCGGTAGCGTCATTGCCCTCTACACCGATATTAACTGTTTGTTTTGCCATACTTTAAAATCCTATTGACTCACCACAACCACAACTTGATGTTGAAGCAGGGTTTTCTATTGTGAAGTAAGAACCAAATACTTCTTTTTTATAATCTACAATGCTACCTAACAAATACATGATACTTGTATCATCAATAGCAAACTCTCCGTTTGGCAGTTTAATAACTTCATCACCTGGTTGTGATGCTGTATCTAATGCCCAGTCATACTTAAAACCAGCACAACCACCGCCTTGTAACGACAGACGTACTACCTGTTTATTATGCTCATTTAACATATCTACCATACGTTCTTTTGCATTTTCTGTTAATTGCACTACTGCTGTCATTTTGTTTCCTTACTATTATTTAGTTTATATTTTGTAATCCGAATGTAAACAGGTAAATACTTATATGTTTAATAGAACAGAACAAGAAGTTAAGTGGTACAATAGGAAATCCAAAAAAGGTAAACCCCATTCATACAAGCGTGTTAAGACTGTAATAATATTTGAATGTGATAACTGTCACGAAGAATTTAAACGTGACAAAGGACAAGTAGATCCTAAAAGATTAGATAATGCTTATAACCACGTGTGTCCAGAATGCGATCCTAAACGTTTTGCACAAAAGAAAGGTGCAGAGCAAAGGCGCAAACTAAACACTACTGTGGATAGTCTACTTACAATAGATAGACTATAATTATTCAGACTTCCAAATAGTCCAAGCACCGTAGCCAATTGCCGCGTATGCCGCTAATTTAGCAAATGGTCCTGCAATTAGGACAATAACTCCTACTGCGACAAGCATTGCGCCGTCCCATGAAGTTCTTTCATCAAGTCTGTTTTGAATCCAATTTTTCATTTGTTTACCCTTTGTTTTTGTCGTTCATGTGTTTACGTAATTGAGTTACAAGTTTGTCTTTTGTAAGACGTTTGTCTAACTCAATGCCGTGTTTACGACCCATTTCTTCTAATTTTGCTTTTGTCATCTTTGACATGTCTGCTTTAGATGGCACCAAAATTAAAGGTGCTTGTTTCTGTACTTTAACCTTCTTATTAGCAATGTGTTCTGAAAGTTTCAAAGTTTTCTTTTCTCCAGCACCAAAGAGAGATTTTAAAAATTTAATCATTTTTCTTCTCCGTTTGTAAGTGTAATTACCCCACAAGCCAATCTTTCACCTGCGTTTCCGGTTTTCAACGATTCAGCGTCTCCGCCTTTACCCAAATCATCTGTGTTTTCGTGAACTACTATTGCTCTACCAATAATACTTCTCTCGCCTATTAAATCAATACGTTTTGCTTTAATTGTAAAATCTGATATCCCGTCAGATCCGGCTGTGATATTTCCTAAATCACCCACATGGCCATTTTTGAGATCTCCATGCTTTACCCCGTCTGGATTGTAATGCCCGCCTGCACTTTCGCATCCGTTGGATAAATCGCCAAATTCGTGTACATGGAATCCATGTTCACCTTCAGTTAACCCAGTTATCTTACCCTTTATAAGAGTAGCAGTGCCTGGTCCTTGCATAAAGAAGATTGTACCTTTAACAGTGTCCGAATGGACTAAGTCACATACGGCTACAACATTTGAGTCTTCTGCTTCAGTAATCTTGCTTAGGCTCTCGCACTGACAAGTTCTTGCTTTGGTTCGTTCACAGGATTTGATTTGTTTAAATCGCATACTGTATTTACCTTATGTTCTAACAGTCTACGTGAAGCAAGGTTCTTGTGTTTAGACTCTACCATAATGTCTGCGGCATCGTTAAACTGTAGAGCCCAGTCATTAACAGCATGATTCCACATCATATCGCTGTGAGCTCGTAGTTTTGCTTTCTTAAAGCCTTGTTCAAGTAGTTCGTCCATGTTAGGTAATACGTTAGGATCATGTCCTACAAGTAAGTCTTCACGTGATACACTGTAATGAATAGTAGGACGTACACCACGCCAACTGTCAACTACGCGGTGAAATCTATCGTCGGAGGGTTGTATGTATTCTCCTGTACGCACCCAGTGATGGTGTATGTCAAGTACGAGTGCGACATGTTTCTCAAGTTCGAGTGACGCATCGATGCCCCACGACATCTCGTCGTTCTCGATCGTAATAACGTTTCTCGCCTCTTGAGATAATCTTGGGAGAGCATTGATGATACCGGCTGGACCTTGCCTACCCGATATGTGGACATTGCATTTAAAGTCTTGGAATTGTTGGCCGTAGCCCATCCATCTGATGCAATCAACATGATATTCAAACTCCTCTATACTTCTATTTACGATATCTGGATTATCACTTGCCAGGACAGTAAACTGACCAGGATGCATACTAAGACGAACATCCAAGTCTCTCGCACGTTTGCCCACGTTCGCAAAGTTTTTCGCACAATAGTCACGTACATCAGGCTTGCGCCAGAAATAAGACCAATCAGACTGAGTGTAAACAGGGAGAACATCACTACCAAGACGTACCATTCTAAGTTCATTAGGTAAACCTCCTACATAAGAAATCAAATTCATATACGACTGTATGTTGTGAACCATAATGTCCCACAGTCGTTGCTCGGCAACTTCCCTTGTTTGTCTGTTCAACCATTGTACAGTTGTTGAACGAGTATTCAAAGGTCGTTGTATTTCTTCTAACAACTTCTTCTTTTGTGTTTGATCAGGGTGCATGTACTTACATGCGAAACCTATACGTTTAATCATAATCTTTTAATATATCCCATGTTCTATTCCAACTGTTAACAGTATAACATCTTCCTATACAGTTGTCAAGTATTGCTTTTGCTAATGGATAGTCGTTTCCGCCTTCGTACATGGCATCTCCAAAAAACACAATTTCTTCTTTATCAAAATCTCTTAGTATCTGACTTTTATCACTGCCACGAGGACTAATATCGATACCTGTGTCGCCTCCTACAGTTGCAACCAAATTAGGAAACATACTATTAAACTCTGATGCAATTCGAGTACGTTCGTTTTGTTCAGTGTCCCACTTGACATATAATTTACGTTCACCTAATGTAGCATTACGTCCTACAACACTAAAGTTAATCATACCCTTACGTTCTTCAATGTGTAGTCCTGTACGCAATACAAATTTACTTTGAGTTAAACATTGTATTAAAAATGATCTTTCAGTTGCTGGTAAATGCCAATCATTGTTATAAACATTTTTACCTTGTTTCCATACACTGCTACCACTACAATTATAAACTGTGTCAACAGACTCACATATACGTTCGCCTAATTGTTCTATAGTTTTTTCATAGTCACTACCTGTAACAAGATAGACTTTGTGTCTATTAGAAAAGTTGTAAAACCATTCTTCAAATTCTTTATTAATAGGAGAACGGCTGGGGGTAAGAGTTCCATCTACGTCAAAAACAAATTTCATTATTTCCAGTTATCCTTGCACCATTGGTCGACACTATTGTGGGGGTGTGGTTCTCCGTGAAACACTGCTACACTTGTTTCAGGTTTTATAATAGGTTCGCCAGGTACATTAAAGTTTCGAACACCATTGATTCTACTCATTGGCGGCTTGTTACGCATTTCCCATTTGTAACTTTGTATCCATTCATCTGGCCAAAAACAAAAAGTATCACGTACTTGATTGAAAATCCAATCTTGGTCTCCGTGTAATCTTTTAGTAACTACAAAGTTATCTTTTTCAAACTGCGTCCATACATGTTCTTGTGTTCCGGATCGTAATCTAAACACACTGCTATTCATCTTCTTCCAGTCTGGTCTAAGATGTCTATTGAAGTCTCTTATAATACAAAAATAATCTGGATTGTATGTAAAGAGATTGTCAATGTTATTAAAAATAATAACATCAAGATCAAAGTAAAGTAAATTACCTCTGATTGGAAGTTGTGGACAAAAGAAGTAAGGTTTATACCACCAGCCTGTTATTGGTAAATTTGGTAGTGGTAAAACTCTTATACCTGGTTGAATACCATTGCTGTTATCAGTAAAGCAAACGAACTCGTAAGGTACTGTGGTGTTACGTGCTACCATGTTGGCTAACACGTTAACATATTCTGCACTATATTTGTCGCCCCACTTCAGGCATACAACATAGTTCTTCATCAGTTATCCTTCGTAGATTGCTGAGTTGGCACCGTGTTCTGCACACTCGACTCTTGTAACATAACAACGATCGTTGCTTTGTTCTCTAATCAGTTTGTCTGCGAAGTTAAAGGCGTGTTCGGCAAACTTCTCTGCACCAACACCGTCAAAGACTCTAATCTCTGCAAGGTCAAGTGCTTCAAGTTCTTTCATCTTATCCATGTGTGGATCTTTGATATCAACTGCTACCTTATGATCAAAGTTATCTTCAAGCCATGCTTTGATTTGTTTCAGTCCACCAAAGTCTACTGCCCAGTTTTTGTTATCTAATTCATCGCAACCAAAAGTAAATGTAAATGCTAATGAATAACCATGTAACAAATGACAGTGTGAATGATCTGCGTTTGGTTGTCTAAAGACGGCACTCAACCCAATGTTGTGTCCGTAATGTTTTGTGCTATAATGTTTTCCCATTATTTTCTCCTATATGTGAAACGGCGGAGTATTTAGAGAGGGTCGACGTCTTTAAGTCCTCTTTATTCATGTACTAATTATACAATAATTAATCACCCTTGTCAACCGGAAATTTACCATAATGGTGCATCTTCGCGGCAACAAGAGGAATCAAATTCTTACGCATAGTATTGAAACTTACTGTGATTCGTTTTGCTGAAGTATTTGGATCAGTCTTATGTTCAAGCCAACTTGGAAATATTAATAACAATCCTGTCCTTGGTTTGCAACTTGCAAAGTAACTACTAAATGAATTCTGTGAGTCAAAGACATCGTTCATTCTCAAAGGTCTTAATGGCGATTCAAAAATTAATGGACAACTTTCATCATCAACGTGTGGATAAAATGCTCCACTAACAACACTACCTTCGTGTCTATGTTTATCAACTTGTCCACCTTCGCCCATTATATTAAACCAACTTGTTCCTAAAATGGCTGGTTCAAGTCCTGCGGATTTTGCATAACTGTCAATACAGTTTTGGATATCAGTTCTTAGTTTTGTAAGTTCGGAGTTAAATAAAAATTCTTCGTCGCCTTTAATAAAACTACTCTTGCCACCAAGTATTAATGCATGGTCGCCAGTTTCGGCTTTTTCAATTATATCAAGACACGTTTGCAACTGTGAATGACCGCTTAGATCAAATGCACTTACAAGTGTAGGAAATAGTGCAAGGTCTTCTTGATTATAGGACATTTTCAAGTTCCTCAATGTTGTGAAATTCTACGTTATCAAGTTTCCATTTATCAGGCATTTTCCAACCTTCCTTATTGAATACTCTAAACTTCTTAGCAGAGTAGTGTTCCATAACTTTGCCTATTTGATGTATCCAGAAAGAAGGATCAATTTCTTTTGAATCTGCATCTGCATAGTTACGTGTGCCTTTGAACATATTGTTTACTTTATTATCAATACCATATAGGTCAAACCCTAACAAGTCAACAGTATCATCGTGTTCAGAATGCATACAAGCAATTAATACTGCATACGATCCACTTCCCCAATGAAAAGGTTGATCACGTTTTTCATCAGTTGCGTACCATAGTCCAGGCACACAATTTACATTGTGTTTACCTCTAAAATGTTCTAACCAATCTAAGCGTGTCCAGATACCCGACTTTAAGTTTACAAAGTTATTGACTGCTTCTTGAGCCATGCGTTGGTCACAACACACAATATGAAGCACTTTTGCTTCTCTAAATATAGCATTACAGCCTACTTTAGGAACCATTAAGTGGTCTAATACAATGCCTTTACGACTTTCTCCGTTGCCTACTACTAACATGCAATTATTTAATAAATACTACTGTTAATAGGAACAATACTGGTATGCCCACAGCAATTTACGATATATTTAGATACATCAAACTTTATTCACCCGATGGGTCAACTCTCGAACAACGACTTGAAGCAGACAATGTCAATGACAGTTTAACGATTCGTAGAGGTGACGGAGTTAGTTGGAACGTCCCAACAGTTAATCCAGGTGCAACAATAACCGTTACAGTAGGTTTTGATAATGGCGGTGGTTTGTCAATGGGTGCTATGTACCTTGATGGTGTAGAACAAAAACCACTTACGTTAGCAAGAGGTAGTACATACATATTTGATCAAACTGATGCTACTAATTCATCATATGGTGGATACCTAAGTCCACTTGTATTCAGTAACACAGCCGATGGTGCTGTAAGTGGTGCTATCAGCGGAGAAGAATATACAACAGGTGTAACTTACTTGCTTGATGATGTATCAGTAACTAAGACTAATTACAAACTTGGATTTACAGGTGCAACTACTCGACAAGTAAAACTTGAATTAAACGATTCAGCACCAACAACATTTTATTACGGATCACATGACAACGTTGGACAAGGCGGTACTATAACAACTACTGCTGGCGACGACATTATGATGATTGACGTTAACTACAGTTTAGATGTACCACCAGGTACAACAAAGATAGAATTAACAGATGTAAATGCCGCAACAACTCATGTTGAATTATCAGCGGCAGGTGGCATACAACTAACAAGAAAGAACGCAAACGAAATTGAAATTGGTTCTTTTGCAGTAGCGGAAATAGACACGTTACACACTGTAACAAAAAGAAATGCTATTACTACTAATCAACTTTACATACAAGATATTGAAGTTGGAAACATTACAAGTAGTACAACTGAAGATGGATTTGTTTCTCCGAGTGCAGAATTCTTAGGTACTGGTACAGTAGGCGATGCACTTAGACTTGCAATCACTGAAAGAGAAATTACATCTAACACTGTTACAAAAACATTTACATTTAACAGTAAACCTTCTAAAGGCGTACTGCAATATACAGTAGGTTACCAATTAGATAGTGGAACATCTGCAACAGCAGTATCGGCAAGTTTACAAAGATTCAACGGTGTTACTTGGACAACACTTGATACAGTTTCAGGTGTAACAGGTATACCATACGAATTCTCAAACTTATACAACGAAGCAGATAACAGTGGCGGACAATACAGAGTAGTATTTGCTGTGTCAGGTAACACCGGCACAATTACACTTGAACTTCAAGCATACTATGAAATAATTGAGATTACAGATAATCCTGTGCTAAGAACTGAAAGCGGTACTGGTACAGTAAGAACACGTGACCTTGCACCACTTGGTGTTAACGACATTGGTAGAGGCAGTGAGCCATACGACAATGTATATGCTAACACATTCCATGGACACTTACAAGGAACATTCGACGGTGAAATAACTGGTAGTGTATTTGCTGATGACAGCACACAACTTGTAGACGCTGTCAACGGTTATCTTACTGCTGATGTTAATGTAGGTAGTAATCCATTTACTGTAACTTCATCACAGTTTAATACTGCTTCAACAACTGGAACTGTAAACATTAACAGTCAAAGTAATATAAACATTTCTGTATTAGCAGGCGGCAATCTTAATAGCACTGTAACAAACGGTAATATGAATTTAGATGTTACAAGTGGTAACATCAATGTAACGGCTGGCGCAGGAGATATCCTTATTGATGCTGACGCAGGTAAAATTACACTTGAATCAAATACAGGTATTGATCCTAAAGCACCATTTATTAATAATCCAATTTTTGCTTATGAAGGATTTGTAGGCGACCTAAAAGGTTCAGTGTTTGCTGTTGATGACAGTACAACAGTTATTGATGGTAACACAGGTACAGTAATAGGAGAAGTTAATAACTCACAAGTAACAACTGCTAACGCTGAGATAGGAACCTTTACAGATACTGTAGGTACAATTACTGCTGGTAACATCACAGGCTTCAAGATGATGAGTGATGCATACGGAACGAACGGTACATCACAGTTAATTGATGCTACAGCCAATCAGATAGTTGGTGAAGTAAATGCAAACATAAACAAAACAGGTGCATTAACGATTGTATCAGATACAAGCATTGCATTTAATAGTGGCGTGGGTGTAGACGTTAATGGTAAACTTGTTAATAGTGCTAATGCGGCACAACCTTTTTCAATAGCAAGTCCAGTAACACTTGAAAAAGAATTACGTTCAAGTCCAGGTGCTCAAGAAAAAATGTTGTACACAAACGTATCAACTGGAACATATGTTATTGATACAACTGACACACAGAACGTTTATTGGAACGCACCAAGTGGCGCTCTTGTTGCAAACTTTACAGGACTTGAAACAAGCACACAAAGAGTAAGACGTGTAAGAATACATATCTTACAAGGTAATACTTTTTCTTATATTCCTACAATAGAAATTAATGGTGTTGTTCAAGGCGCAACAGATTTAGGTACTGTTACAAGTGACCTTAATAAACTAAACATATATGAATTCACATTCTATAGAACACATACTAATACTTGGGAAGTTTATCAACAACAAGTAGATGGTATTCAACATTTAACAATACCAGCGGTCTTTGAAAATCCAGATTCAGGCCATACTGATCTATTAACTTTTAAGAAAGAAACTGATAACTTCGGTCGTTTAAAAACAGATGTTTCTTTAGGAAGAAAACAAATAATATTATCAGCAGATGAAGATTTTGTACTTAGAGCAGATGGTGGTAGTCTTAGATTACTTGTAGGTGATACCGGTACAGCAGTTACTGGTGATTTGTCAGTAAGTGGTGATTTAACTGCATCAGGTGCATTTGTTGGTAGTAGACAAACTATTAGTGGACCAGGTGTAATTAACTTAACAACACTTCACACAGAAATTACAACTACTGGCGCAGATGCATACACACTGGCAAACGGCGCATTAGGACAAATGAAAATTATTAGTATGGTAGTAGATGGTGGTGACGCAACAATTACTCCAACTACACTTGCAAATGGTACAACTATTACTTTTGACGCTGTACACGATAGTGTTACAATGATTTATGGTACTAATGGTTGGTTGCCAATCGCAGTTCAAAACGCATTAATAGCGTAATATTACTTTTTATCTTTTTTACGGAAGTCTTCTTTTAAAGAGCGTATGTCTTTGATGACTTGATCGAAACGTTCTGTTGTAGTCGTTAACAACTGATTAAGTTCTCTAACTGCATAAATTACCCACCACCACCAAGTAAATGCTACTATGCCAAACGCCATAGCAATACCACCAATGGTCCATTCTAATGCTGTTTTGAAATCAAATACAATTATTAATACTACTGCAAATAAGGCACTTAGAGGAGCAACCTTACCTATCCAACTCCAGGCTTTAACCTGTCTTTTTATTTTGTTATTTTTCATGGATTACCCTTCGATATTACCGAATGGTTTCCATAGTCCTGGGGTTCCCTCGCGTACACAGATCCAGCCTATCCAACCACCCGCTTCTGGTGTATTGTTCCAAACAATGTCGCCTGTTCTCCATAAACCGTCTTGTGGAGCGTCATTGCCTGTTGCAAACTTCTTTCCTTCAAACTTAATAGGACCTGCTACTTCGAAGTTAGCACTTGGATTTGCTACGCCAATACCTACCTTACCAAACATGCTAATCTTAGTTTCAGTGTTTTCTGCTGAACCCATTGTTACATGTCCGTATGGTGATATTCCAATCCGTGTTGTATTGTCAGTGATAATTTTTAATTCACTTGTACTGTAAGTTCCAACTTTTACTGTTTCATATTCTGGTTCAACAATAAATTCTGTAACTTCACTACTAATACTTAATTGTCCGTTCGGTGCTTCTGTGCCAATTGACATACGCATTGCACCACTGTCCCAGAAAACAAAATCATCTATGTTTAAGTCTCCGTCAACAGTTAGTCCTTGTAGTCTGCCAACTGATCTAAGTTTAGAACTTAGAACTGTTTCACCTAATGATGTTGCAGTAATTACAGGTACGTTATCAATTGAATAGTTTGCTTCGCGGTGCAAGTCGACAGTGTTACTACTCCAGAGTCTATCTGGATTTGTTTGTAGTATAAATGATTTAGCATTGTCGCCGTCTTGCCATACTAAGCCTTTGCCTATTGGTGAGTTACCATTCTGTGTATCGAATGTTAATGAACTGCTTCTTTCTTGTCTAACATCAGCAGTTAATTCATTTACGTGTAGGCTGTTTACTTCAAGGTGTCCATCAACTTTCATGTTGCCATTAAGTGCAACGTCACCTTCAAGTGTCTTTACAGATATAGTGTCTGTAGTAACACCTGCATTATCTACAAGCAGAACAGTTTTGTTTGCTTGGTCAGTAATACCAGTACTTCTAAATTGCGTAATCTTACCACCCTGAATAGCATTACCAGTCAGTTGGCGATCCTCAATTTTCTGAACAGGTACTTGTCGTCCGGCAATGACTTCAATGCTATTGCCAAGTTCGATTAGCCCCTGTTTTATCTTTGTAATTTCGTTATTATCTATGTCACTATATTGCATAATAGTATTTATCTAACTGCCTTTAGAAGTATAGTATCCGGATTAATCCTGCCGTTAAGTTTAATATCTACTGCATTAATGGTGTCTAAGAAATCAACTAATTTACGTTTACCTGTGTCCTTAAATTCTTTTAGTTTCTCTTCAGGCTTACGTAAAGTCTTTTGTATGCTGGTTTCTTCATTGAACTGTGTAATTGTAGTTCCTTTGATACTTAGGCCTGTACCGTCACGTTCCTGTCCTAATGGGTCAATAGTTTTAGCAACATATTTTCCAAGTTTACGTGTCTTAGTATTAAACACCCAAAGTTCGTTACAGCCTGGAATCTCAATAGGGTTGATACTTGCTAATGCAAACTTACTATCGTTAAGTGCAAATTTAAGTTTAGCAATTAGTTTCTCTTTGCTAATTGAACGTTTCTTACGAGGCTTACGTGTGGCCTTAGCAGTTTCAATAACTACGTCTAAGGCACCCATATACGCATTCAGTGCCTGTAGTTTCTTCTTGATATCTGTTTTACTAAAGATTGAATACCCTTCTTTTAACTGTGCCGCCCAATCCTTTTCCTGATCTGTTGCGTTTGCAGATAGTTTAGGTGGGTTAAGTACTTCGTTAAGTTCGTTGATTTCAGGCAAGTAACACTCTTTTAATTTTCTTGCATGAGCCTGTGTTACTTTAAATTCATAAAAATGTTTTTTAAAGTCAAAGCCTTTAGGGTTAAACTTCAAAGGATCATCAGACCATTCATCTAACCAACCTTGTGGCTTCTCGTCCATTATACACATCTGTGCCCATATACGTTCTTGTATAGTAGGCTGGTGTGCTTTTTTCTTTTTTTCTATTTCTGCTTTTGCTTCTGCTTCTTCAGTGGCAAATGCTTGTGCTTTGAATTGTAGTTCTCCAAGCCAAACGTCAATGCTAACATTCATTGGTTTAGGAGTACCCATTGTGCCTGGTAAACTTTCCCAATACTTATTGTATTCTTCATTGATGTTAGGTTTACCTAACTGTAACATTCTACACATTGCACCGAGTGTACTGTTAAAGCGATTCTCAGGAACCTTTTTAAAACTATCTACATGCTGTCGCCACTTATCGCTCTTGTCCATGTATTCAAGAGTCCAACGTTTAAAGTCTGCTCCTTTACATTCCAGTCGATAGTAGTCTAATGCTTTGTTTGTTTTTCTGCCGAAGTTCTCTGGAGTACAGTCCTTTAGTTCTTCTTCCGTCCACAACACCTCACCTGTAACACTCTTTTGTCGACGAACAGGTTTCTTCCTTCTCGATGTTTTTCCTTTTAGGGCGGTCAATGCCATTTGTAAATCTCCTCACGTTTTGTATATTATATAGTCTAATAATTAAAAGTCAAGCAAAAATGGCTTATAACTATTCTTGTTCGGTGTTTACTGTACCACCTTCGGCTCTAAACAGTCTTCGTAAAAACCATTTATGTTGTAGATAATAATCTTGTAAAGTGTAATCAACTTGGCGTTGTTCCCATTCCATAATCTCATCTTTGTGCTTCATCCAAATCTCTTGGACAAAGGATTTCCAATTACTGATTCGGGGTGCTGTAGAGATGTCGGGCCAGACAGTTTCGTCTACTCTCATATGACTACTCTGATGTAAGGCTAACTAATGGATCGCTATAAAACGAATCGTGGTAGTCACCGTTCTTTTGGAAGTTACGTACTGAAGTTTCTTTGATAAACATACCATCTTTCTTTGTGTATGTGGTATACTCTGATCTTATCATACCTTCAGTGTCACGTTCAACATGTTGCTTCATTGGACCTTCTTTCATTATACTATCTCCTCTACAATTCCAAGTACTTCAGCAAGGAATAACATTACACCTGATAACATCATTAAGAACCCTACTTCAGTTATAAAAAAATCTGTATACATCAGTTCACCTGTCCACAAGTTATATCCTGCCCAGGCAAGTAAACCTGATGCTACAAATCTAAAAATACTTTTTACAATACTGACCGCAAAGTGACCATCACCCGGATCTTTGTTTGCTATTTTCATACTTACTCCTATTCGTGTTCCCCACCAGGATCATTTGGATCCAATGGCACCTTATGTGCAATACCATCCTTGTCACGATAGATAGTATAGTTTCTACCTCTACCATGTGAATGATACCCATTCTTAAACTTAAATGCACCTGGGTTGGTTTCTGCAACTTTAAATGTAGCAACAGTAATAACAACTGCGGCAACAAAAATTACGTGTCCAATGGCACTATACATAAATGCCGTAATACTATTAATAACCATAATAGCAAATACACTTGACCACATGAATGCTAAAATCTGCATAACCATGTGTCTAACCATCAAGTCGGGAATGTTCTTCAACGGATTGTGTTCTGCATCCATAACACTATTCCAACTCTGTACTACAAACTGTCTCATGCTTTTTCTCCTTTATACTCACGAAACGACTTAAATCTTGGAAAACGTAAACTATACGTTTCCGAGTCTTGCGACTGTGTTCGAGCATCTGCTCTAATTTCAATTAACTGACCAATGAGACTATCACGTGCAGTCCAGTACTCATCACGTTGACTATCAGTGAAGCCGCTCCCACAGTTAAGGTGATAATTGTATCCATCATCTTCTCCTTCTACTATTACGGCACCTAATCTTCCTGCATTACGTCCAGTGCCTTCCTCGACGTCAACTACTTTTAGTGTAATCTCAATAAATGGTTTTGCCTTTAACCAAGCATGTGTTCGCTTACATTCGTAGGGTGCGTCAATGTCTTTGATCATTACACCTTCATAACCACCGTCTACGGCCGTCTTATTAAGCTCTACAAAGCGTTCTTGGCCTTCGGGAGTGTCTAAGTCTACATCTTCCCACTCAAGTGCTTGTACGTGCTTTAAAACGTCCTGGTTGCTTTCTACCCAATGTTTAGTAATTGCACTTCTTGTTGACTGTGGTTTGTCCCAACCACCTTGTTTGAAATCGGATAATGGAATAGTATCAAACAAATGCAATACTGCATCTTTGGCTGTACCACCACTCTTTCTATGTACCTGTTTCATTAAGTCTTGGAAGTTAGCACTCATTACCTCACCGTCTAACACAAGGTCATATGGTGCAGGCTTATCTTTGAGTACTGTTTTAATTTCTTCAATGATGTGATCAAAGTTATGAAACTGCTTACCATTACGACTAAACATTTCTACTTTGTCACCTTGTATAATTGTAATAACTCTTACGCCATCAAGTTTAACTTCAATTTGTTTCTTACCTGACATCTTCTTTTCATGATTGGCAGAGTCGTGTGCTAATGCACAAGTGAATGTAGGGATAACATATTTTGTTTCGCCCTTCATGTTAAATTTTTTAGCAACTTTGTTTACTGTCTTTTCACTTACTCCACAACGTAAATCTTTAATAAGGATCCTACGATAAAAACCATTCCACTGATCTGCCGTTGCTGAACTCATTACAAGTTCGATAGCATCACGTGCCGCATGTCCTGTAAGTTCTCTTGCAATTAGTTTATCTGCAAGTTCTTTGAATACTGGCCAAGCACAACCTTGTGCTGATAGCACTTCATTCTCTGCTTTTTCTGGAACTTGTTTAACGCCAAATGTTACAAGTGGGTCAAGTGCCATTGTTACACCTTCGAAGAACTCATCAAGTCCTTCACCCATAGCACTGAATACGATAGTTTCTTTGTCTAACCTACCGTTGTGCTGTTCAAGTTTGTAAATTACGTCCTGTGGTTGTGTTCTCATGTTTTTCATATTTGCCTCTTATTGCCTAATTATGTTACTATTATACGATCTAAATACCAAAAAGTCAACCTCTTTTTAATCCAAATCCAAATAACTTAATCCTTTTCATTTTCTTTGATACGTTCAATAAGATCTAATATTTCTTCTAACAAGTTGTTGTCCTGATCTTTTTCAGTATCCAATTCAACTTCTAATTTAATTTTCATGTTTTACCTTTGTCTACCCATTCCTTAAATTCAATTTTAAACTCATCCGCTTTCTCTTGTGTTTCAAAATGATAAGAGTGCGAATATACGTATGTCCATGTGTCCATACCCCATTCCCAACGTTGCATGTTACGTCTACACCAATCTTTACATTGTATATGTAGATCACTGTGTACGTCAACAGTTACACCAGGCTTCCATCTAAGTTTGTATTCAAACAATTCTTGTGGAGTCATTTTTGATTTATCCATTATACTGCTCTTATCCATCTTATACCGATGTACAGTATCAAACTTACAATTACCATTAACGCAGGCGATTCTGTAGTAATGCCAGCAATAATTGTTCCGACTATAGATACAAAGAATGCTACTTTGTCTGTTTTATCATCTTCTGGATGCATATCAATATACTTGTCTTTCCACATAGGGTCGTCCTTAACTGTTATTATATTTAATATACAGTCAAAGTATACAGTTGTCAACCGGAATTAGTTCAATTATTGGTAAGGGTCAATATCCAAATACTTACCCCATTCGGAATAGTAATGGCGCATACCTACTTCATCATGGATAGTTCCATTTTCATGTCTACCATGTAGTATGCGTCTATTCTCTGTTCCTTCACGCATTGTAGTACCTTGCCCAGCAACTCCGATTAGATCCTCGTGGAGGTTGCGACCAAATGGTCCCCATATACTGTTATGATGTTTGATTCGTGTCAAACGTTCTTCTTTAGTATCTTTTTTTAGTCCGTATCCCCTAAACTCAATCAGTACACGGTTAGGACCTAATGGAGTTACTGAGTCACTGCGATATGCACTTCCACGTAGATTAAAATTGAATCCAGGAAACAAGTCTACCATATACCATTGGTTGGGCGGTAGGTTAGGAAAGGACAGTTCGCCTCTATCTTCGAAGCCGTCATACTCCTCATAGTTTACTGTGAAACTGCTTACGTTTACATGCCCGTTATCAAACGGTATATTCTTACGTG
>Ga0208793_1000804_pt1 | contig 19856 bp, 28 predicted proteins | sample 17_taG_FD_184092 | JGI IMG/M metagenome (GOLD analysis project Ga0208793, IMG submission 184092) | Marine viral communities from the Subarctic Pacific Ocean - 17_ETSP_OMZ_AT15314 metaG (SPAdes) (version 2) | ecosystem: Environmental > Aquatic > Marine > Oceanic | place: Pacific Ocean | collected...
TACAAAAAATTTAATAAACTTTAAAACATAAAAATATGGCTACAACGGGAGTTTTTAACGGAACAAATTTAATTTTATCGGTTGAGGGTGCAACAGTTGGACACACAACAAGTTGTTCAATGTCACTATCAATGGACACACCGGAAGCAACAACAAAAGATTCAAACGGATTTTCAGAATATATCGGCGGCGTGAAAGGTGGCGAAATATCATTTGAAGGTTTAATTGCTTATGATGATTCAGCAAACGCAATTGAAATGGCCGATTACTTATTGGCGCGTACGCAATTAACGTGTGTATTTGGAACGGCCGAAACCGGCGATGCGGTTTATACTGCGGAAGGGTTTTTGTCAAGTGTTGAAATGTCAGCGGAAATGGAAGCGGCCGTCACTTATAGCGGTTCGATCACAATTACCGGTGCAATCACTAAATCAACAAACTAAAAAGATTTAAAAGTTTATTATTTTGGCCGCCGTCATTTTTTGGCGGTGGCTTTTTTTATTAACGACAAACAACAAATAAAATGGCAAACAAACACAAAGGTTATATCGACATCAATGTCGGCGGCAAAAAACGAACACTACATTTTTCAATGAATTTTTGGTCCGAATTTACGGAACAATTGGGCGTTCCATTACACGAAATTGGGGACGTATTCACAAAAGGAATTTCAATCAAAGGTTTACGCGCGTTGGTTTACGCCGGTATTTTAGCAAATGACCAGGAACAAGGCAACGAAATTGACTACAATATTTTCAAGGTTGGGACGTGGCTCGACGATTTAGAACCGGACAAAATAAACGCCATTGTTGAAACAATGTTGGAATCTAAAATTTTAGGCAATAGCTTAAGCGGCGACACAAAAGAAGTGGGAAAGCCGAAGCCGTCAAAGAAATAACATTCCAAAGTTTAACCGATTATTATATTGGTTTAATAGGCGTACACCCAAACGATTTTTGGCGGCAAACGTGGCGTGAAAATGCGTTGTTAGCGGAACATTATCACAACAATATAAATTTGCATTGGGAACAAACGCGGTATTTGGCAGCAATGATCCACAACGTAAATTGTCAAAAGAAATCGCAAATGATAAAACCGGAAAAATTATTTGAATTGCCGGTTGATAAAAAACGCAAAAAAGAACGCGACAAACCTAAATCAACGCGCGAACAAATGGAAGCGTTTAAACTTAAAGCCGAATCGATGACAAAGAAAACGACGCTAAAATAAAAGCGTCTTTTTTTTTGTATTTTTGTTTAAAATATTCTTTATGGCCGAATCAAATTTAAAAATTAATATTACCGGCGATTCGTCGAAATTAAAAAACGCTTTAAGTTCCGCAAATTCTCAAATGAATGCGTTCGGTAAAAAAATGCAAAGCGTTGGGCGTTCAATGACTACTCAATTAACTTTGCCGATTGTTGCAGCCGGTGCAGCCGCTACAAAATTAGCATTGGATTTTGACAAGTCAATGACGCAAATTGAATCATTGGTTGGAGTTGCTGCGGACGAAGTCGCAAAAATGGGTGAAGCCGCAAAAAAAATGGCAACAGAAACCGGACGGAGTGCAAACGAAGCCGGCGAAGCGTTGTTTTTTATTACGTCGGCCGGATTAAGAGGTTCACAAGCTACGGACGTTTTAAACGCGTCTTTAAAAGCGGCGGCCGTTGGTTTAGGCGAAACAAAGACAATTGCAGATTTGGCAACGTCCGCAATGAACGCATACGGCGCCCAAAATTTAAGCGCAACCGCTGCAACCGATGTTTTGACGTCGGCGGTTCGTTTAGGTAAATTAGAAGCGTCGGAATTAGCCGGTGCAATGGGTGGCGTCATTCCTATTGCGTCAAATATGGGCGTTGGGTTTGATCAAGTCGGCGCGGCATTAGCTGCAATGTCAAAAACCGGAACAAACGCCGCAAATGGTGCGACACAATTAAACGCCATTTTAACAACAATAGCAAAACCGACGGCAGACGCCGAAGCCGCATTTAATAAAATGGGGTTCACGTCCGATTCATTAAAAGAAACATTGGCCGAAAAAGGTTTAATGGGAACGTTATCAATGTTAAAACAAGGTTTGGACGCAACCGGTCAAGAATTTACAGACATTGCGCCAAACGTTAGGGCCTGGAAAGGGGTTTTGGATTTAACCGGCTCATCAATGAATGACAACATTGCATTGTTTGACGAAATGACAAGGGCAACCGGTGCAACAGACGAAGCGTTTAAAAAAACGTCACAATCGGCATCATTTAAATTTGCTCAAGGAATGGCGACAATGAAAAATTCTTTAATGGAAATCGGACAAATTGTTTTGCCGGCGGTTGTTAATGGAATTACAAAGTTGTCAAATTTTATTAAAGGTTTAGCGGATTCATTTAAAAACTTATCGCCACAAACGCAAAACATTATTTTAACATTAACCGGTATTTTAGCGGCGGCCGGTCCATTGCTTATAATATTTGGAAAATTAATGGCCGGAATTTCGGCATTAGGTCCAATTTTAGGAATAGCGGCAACCGGTTTCAGATTATTAACAACGGCAATGATTGCAAATCCAATTTTGGCCGTTGCTGCGGCCATTGCTGCGGTTGTTTTAGCGTTAAGAAGTTACAAAAAGGCACAAAATGAAGCGACGGCGGCGTCAATTGGAAAATTAGATATTTTACAAGTCAATGAGGAATTAAAAAATTCCGAAACTGAATTGGCCGAATTAGAAGCGAAACGAAGTCGAATTTCATTAGGTGCATATAAACAAGGAAAAAAACGTTTAGAGGAAAATATTTCGCTTTTAAAAGAACGCAAAGGCGTATTAGAACAACAAGCGGAATTGGAATCAAAAGAGGTTGAAACCGCAACAACCGACGCCGGAGTTGTAACCGAACCAATTACCGTTGATATTACGCCGGTTGTAAATCCGGAAGACGCACAAGCGGCTGCGGACAAATTAAAACAATTACAAAATGACATAAATTCGGCATTAGTAACAAATGACGCCGAAGCGTACAAGAAAAGACGCGCCGATGCAGTTGCACATTATGACGCGTTAATAAATAACGAAAAGACAACCGCGGATCAACGCATTGCATTAGAAAACGCCAAACAATCTAAATTGGCGGAAATAGACGATACCGAAACCGAACGTTTAAAACAAAAAGGCGAGGACAAACTAAACGAGGAACGCAACCAACAACAACAATTGTTGGATTTAAAACAACAAATTGCAGACGCGACAAACGCAAGTGACGAACAACAAAAAGCGTTGGAAATTGAACGCATAGGTGCAAAATTTGACGAATTAAGACGTTTGGCGGCCGAACATGGTTTATTAAGTGCCGAACAAAAAGCCGCATTTGATGCAGCCGAAGCCGAAGCCGAAGCGTTGGTCTATGAGGAAAAGAAAGTCCGTTTTATGGATTTTATGATTCAGCAGCAAACGGCTGCGGAATTAATGCAAAAAATTGGTGGTCAAATTGACGCGTCATTTGGCGCTATTGGAAGTTCAATTACAGATATGTTTGGCGGCGCGCAATCGGCAACCGGTGCGTTTGTTGGAACATTAGCGAAAGACGCATTACAAATTTTGGGACACAATTTAAAAATCGCAATGGCCGGCGGTACGGCAGCCGCAACAGAAACGGCAAAAAGTTTTGGACCGGCTGCGGCATTTGTTTTACCGGCATTAATAGCCGGCGCAACCGCTTTAATTAGTGGGACATTTGCAAAGTTCGCGGACGGTGGTATTGTTAGCGGTCCAACAATGGGGTTAGTTGGGGAATATCCAGGCGCGCGCTCAAATCCGGAAGTTATAGCGCCGTTAAATAAATTACAAGGAATGATCGGCGGCGTTGGTGGTGGCGGAAACGTAAACGTGACCGGTTCGGTTCGCGTTGACGGTCAAGACTTATTAATTGCAATTGAACGCGCCAATGAAACGGCCGGTCGAATATATTAAAACTAAATTATGGCGTACGGCGTTAAATACCGATTAATTTTTTCCGATGTTTTAGGATTTGGAAAAAAAGTTGAAATACTAAAAAAAGATTATACCGGCGACGTGTTGCCAATGATAGCCGGCGCAAAACCGGTTCAAATTTCGTGGCAATCGTCAGACGATTTTTATAAACCAATAATAGGATCTAAATGTACGTTGTCTTTATTAGTTACGGACACAATTCAATATGACGATTTTTATAAGTTTGACGAACGCGAATATAAGGTTGTTGTTTCATACGCAAAGAGTCAAGGCGAAATATACGCGGACCGCGTCGAAGCCGACGGCGGAACGTGCGAATCTTTTGAATGCGTCGACAACGTTTTAAATAATTTCGAAACTATTTCAACAAATTATCAAAACCGCGTTGTTGAGGACGGCGGCGAGGTTGAATCGTTGTCGTGCGTGGCGGACGCCATAACCGACGACAATTTTTATCGTTGGGGTGCGTATTGGTCCGGCTTTTTAGTTGTAGACCGATATAAAGAAAAATTAACAACACCGCCATTTGGTATTTCAATTAACGCATTCGACGGTTTAGGTACATTAAGCAATTTTAATTCGCCAATTAGTTATAATAATAACAATGCGCCAACATTAATTCAAGTCAAAGAAAAGATTTTTGAAATACTTCAAAATTTAGATTTGGATTTAGATATTTATATGGCGTCAGATGTCAAAGATTTTGTTTTTGGTTTTTTTGAAAATCAAAATATATTTACTTTTGGTTATCCGGAAATAAAAGGCGATTTTGATTTATACAACGCCAAAGAAATGTTAGAAAAAATATTGACTTTTGCAAATTGTAGAATTTTTCAAAGTTACAATCGTTGGTATATTGTCGAAGCATCAAATATTTTTGATTATTACGTCAAAGACGAAATTTTTAACGAAGTTACTTCAACCGGCGTTGTTCCAACAAATATTCGTGATCGTATTTCGTCAAAATTAAATTTCACTAAAAAGGAATTTATTGATTTTAGAACATACGATAAAGACGGCACAAGTTTAGGAACAGAACGTTTGCCGGTTTTATACGACAACAACAACGAATTAAAGGCGACAAACAACGATTTAGCGCGAGAATATTTACAACCTGTTTCAGAGGTTCATACAATTTCGGATTTTGTAAAATATAAAACATCATTTTACAATTCCGGTTTTGAATACGGTTCTTATGATTTCACAATTTTAAACGATGTTAGTTTAAATCCATTGGCAGAAATAGCAACGGACGAAATTTCATATAAAGGGCGCCGGTCAATGAAATTAACAGATGACGCGCCAACAATTGGCCAATCGCAATGTTTTAGTTATTCACAAAGTATTGATTTAAACGAATCAAATTTTGATGACGTTACATTTAAAATAAAATATTACATTAAATTTTTAACATCAATAAGTACCGAAGTTAATTCGACTTTTCAATATCAAATAAGTGTTTCGGATTCCGGTTTGAAATCATGGAACGCAACCGATAAAACATTTGTATCCGGAAGCTATGTGAATGAAATTGACGAAACTACTGCAAATCAATTTATATCGTATTCAGTAACACTAAAACAAGACGGTTTAATAAATCCGTCAAATACTTTAATTATAACCATATACAACACCGTTTGCGCTGCAACACAATACGAAACGACTTATTTTGATAATTTAGAAGTTTTAGTTAAAAAAGTTCAAAAGGAAACCGCCGAACAAACATTTGTTTCTAAATTAACAAATTCCGGTATAAATACAACAATAAAAACACGAAAGGCGTTGCCAATTATATACCCAGGTTATTCGAGAACGCGCGAACGTTACGGCTTTTTTAATACGACAAATTTGTATAGGGGAATAACAGACATAACAAACCAAAATATTGCAAACGATTTTCGCGAATATTTAACACGTTACGACGGTACATTCAGAAATTTAAAAGTTCAACCGCTATCAATGCACAACAAAGTTTGGTTTTATTGGACCGGTTTTGAAACCGATCCACAAACAACAATTATTGACGGCCTAAAATACGATATCAAAAACGCGTCTTTTAAATTAAAGTCACATTTGCCAAATGACGACGACGACGTGGACATTGACTTTATTGTAAACTAAAAAACGACATTGTTTTTGTTTGTCGGCCGTCGTATTTTCTTTTGAATTGCGGCGGTTTTTTTTGAAAATATTTTTTTATTTGAAAATAATTTTTTATTTTTGTGGTTCAATCTAAAAAAAGAAAACAATGTTTGAATCACATTTCAAGGCGGAAATGAAGCGCCTTAATTTAAAACGATACGACGTTTGCGAATTACTTAATTGCACAATGCCAACGTTAAAATCACGTCTACAAAATCCGGAATCATTTACCATTGGCGAAATAATTATTTTGCAAAATGCGGATTTTAATTTGTCACAATTTGAATTGAAAATAAACGATTAAATTTTAGAATAATGAAAACAATTAACATTAAAGGAAAAGAGTACATTACCGTCAACGAGAGGTTAAAACATTTTAGAACCGAACCAACATTCAAAGGTTGGCAAATATCCGAACAATTGGTTCACATCGACGAAAAGGAAGGAATTTTTAAAGTCACGATTTCAGATACAAAAGGCGTTGAAATGGCGTCGGCACATTCGCAAGAATACCGCGACTCGTCATATATAAACAAAACATCATTCGTTGAAAATGGTTTCACGTCGGCATTGGGCCGCGCATTGGGTTATTTAGGCATTGGAATTGACACGTCAATAGCATCAGCAAACGAGGTTCAAAACGCCGTTAAAAACCAGGACAACGACAACAAAAAATGGCTAACAGACGCGCAATTCAACGCAACGTTAAAAGCTAAAAAAGAACAAGCGGAAAAGGTATTGGCCGGCTTTAAAATGAAAAAAGAATACCGCGAACAATTAATAAAAAAGTTTAATCTCTAAAAACAAAAACAATGAGTTACGAACACAAAAACGGAAACGGAAGTTTATTCAAAAACACCAACAAAACAAGCGAAAACCAACCGGATTATTCCGGCTCAATTAAGTTGCAAGACGGAACGGACCAACAAATTGCGGCGTGGGTTAAAGAGGGCGCCAAAGGAAAGTTTTTTTCAATTAAATTATCCGATCCATATGTGAAGCCGGAAGCGGTCCAAACGGCCGAATCAAGCGACGATTTGCCGTTTTAATCGGTAAAATGACAAACAAAACGAAAAGCGGTTTCAGATAAGAAGCCGTTTTTTTTATGTTAATATTTTGTAAATTGAAAATATATTTTTAGTTTTACAAAACATTTAAAAACTTAAGAAAATGGAAAACACAATTGAATTTTTGTATTTGCGAATAAATGCAATGCAAAAGAAAATCGAAAAATTAGAAATGACTATTTCAGAAATTAACAATTATTATTTAGTTGACCGCAACGTTGACACAAAACAATTGACACAATGAAAGCACAATTTGACACAAACGAACAATATCATTCAACGCCTGGAATTAGCGCGTCCGGTTTAAAATCAATACATAAAAAATCGGTTTATCATTTCATTAACCAAAAGCCGTTCGAATCGTCGGCAATGGCATTAGGGACGGCGGTTCATTGCGCAATGTTAGAACCGGAAATGTATTACAAAGAATTTCACGTTATGCCGAAAATTGACCGCCGAACAAAAGCCGGAAAAGAACAATTCGCCATTGAACAAAAAAAGGCAGAGGGCAAAAAATTGGTGGCGTTTGATGACCACGAAAAAATAACTAAAATTTTAGACAATTTCAGAAATCACGATTTAGCGCAACAATATTGCAAAGGCGAAATCGAGTTGTCACATTATACACAACACGAAGGTTTGGACGTACGCGTTCGGCCGGATTGTTTGAACCGCGTCGAAAACTTTATTTCGGACGTTAAAACGTGCCAGGACAATGCGCCAATGGCGTTTCGTCGTGATGTATATAAATACGGCTATCATTTACAAGCGGCGTTTTATTGTGATATGTTAGGCATTGACAATTTTAAATTCATTGCCGTTGAAACGAATTATCCGTTTTCGGTTGAGGTTTACACCTTAAGCGACGAAATGATTGAACAAGGGCGCAAAGCGTGGAAACGTGCGTTTGCCGATTGGAAAATTTATTGTGAAACCGGCATTGTTTCCGGTTATATTTGGAATGATTTTCACGACGACGGAAGTTTAATTTTGTAATTTAAAAAAATGGAATTAGAATATTTAATAAAAAAAGTAAATAAACATTTTAATTGTGACATTAGAAAAGACACCCGTGAACGTGAATTTGTTATGGCGCGCGGTGCATTCTTTTGGCTCGCAAGACATACGAGTAAAAAATCAGTTAAAAAAATCGGCGCGGCGGTCAATCGCGATCACGCGTCGGTTGTTTATGGTTTAAAAAACTTTAATGATTGGTTGAGGTTTGACGAATTTTTCAAAGCCGATTTCGAGAGTTTAAAAATCGCGGTTTTGTCAGAATTTAAAACTGAAAAATTAACGCCGGAATCAATGTTGTATAAATACAATTCAATGTTGATTGAAAACGAAATATTAAAAAAAGAAATAAAAAAATTAAAAAGATTATGAAAAAATATCGTTTCTTTTTTCATTATTATAAAAGGTATAAGTGTATGAGTATACATTTTAAAGGCTCTTGTTTAAGAGTAAGCAATGTAGTTTGTAACGTACCAATAGAAACAATGGAACAATGGAACAAGACACAACCAAATTTAATAATGCGCGGTTTTGCTGAATCTGTTGAAATTAAAAATGGAATTTGTTATATAAATTAAAATTAAAATAAAATGCAAATAAAAATTAAAATAAAAGAGGTTAAAAAAGACCATTTCGAATTGTCGTTTAAAACGTATAAACACGAATTAAGCGGAACGTTTGAAAAGGCGGAATTGCGAAATATTATTGAAACATTAGACAACGCAATTGTGTAATGGCGAACCCATACGAAAAATATTTAGGCGGCGAAGACAAATTGCAGCGTGCAATTATTAATTATTTACAAATGCAATATCCGGACGCCATATTTACACACCCAATGAATGAGGGCAAAAGAACAAAGTTCGAACAATACAAAATGAAGTATTTAGGCGCGAAACCTGGAATCCCGGATTTATTGATTTTTACACCAAACGCGCATTTTAGCGGTTTAGCGGTCGAATTAAAATATAAATACAACAAACCTACGGACAACCAAAAAAAGTGGCTTAAATGGCTTGAAAATTGCAAATGGGCGGTATATTGGACCAATGATTTTGACGATTGCGTAAATGTAATTGATAAATACTTTAAAAATGAATTAAATAATCAACCAAAAAAATGAAATATCACACAATTTATTTTGACGCGGAAAACCAAAAAATCCGTTTCACACAATCAGCGCCGGAAAATTTGGCGGTTACTTATGAATACGTTGGCAAAAGTACGCGCGTTGAGTTCGATTTGTTTATCGAGTTATTATGGTACAAATACGAGGACGGCGAAATTCCGTTGGTTCAGCTAAAAAAGATATTCGACGAATTGCGTTCGTTTTGTGATGACATAAAATATAATTTGATTTTATAAAAATAAATTTTTACTTTTGACAGAATGGAAAACAAAAACTACTACGCAATTATACCGGCGCCGGTGCGCTATTGTAAAGATTTAAAAGCAAACGAAAAATTAATGTACGGCGAATTGACCGCATTGTCAAACGACAAAGGTTTTTGTTTCGCGTCCAATGAATATTTTTCAAATCTTTACGACGTTTCAAAAACGAGCATTTCAAAATGGATTTCTAATTTAGAAAAGAACGGTTTTATAAAAATAAAAATGATTTATGAACCTGGAACAAAGCAAATAAAACAACGCCGAATTTACATTGCACCCCTATTGAAGAAAACTTCAATACCTATTGAAGAAAAGTTAAATACCCCTATTGAAGAAAAGTTAAAGGATATATATATACTAACTAATAATAATAATATAAATAATAATAATAGTACAAAATCCAAAAAGCGCCAATATTCAGAAAAAACAACAAAGGCGTTTTCGCATTTTGCAGAATTATTTCCTTTAAAATATAGACCTAAAACCAACGCACAAAAAAACAAATGGTTGGATTGTTTGGATAAAATCGAACGTTTAGACGGCTACAATTTACGCGATGTTTACAACGTTTCAAAAGAATTGAGGAATGACGAATTTTGGCAAAACAATTTTTTATCAATTCTTAAATTAAGAAATACAGACAAAAACGGAATTAAATACATTGATCGTTTCATGGTTCAGCACAAAGCAAAACAAAAACCGGTTGGCTATCAAAAAATAAAAGGGTTAAAAGAATTTTTTGTGTACAGAAATCCGGCAAATGGTCAAAAAGAAATTGGCGCCAAAACTAAAAACGGCGACATTCACGAATTTCAAATTCGCGGTTTAATGATGACAAACGAGTTCCAGGAATTAAAACAATTTGTGTTGAATGGAAATTAATGTTTTAGAATTATTTGCCGGTTCACGTTCAATTGGCAAAGCTGCGGAAAAATTAGGAATGAATGTTTTTTCAAGTGACATCAACAATTTTAAAAATATTGATTACGTTGAAAATATTTTAAATTTTGATATTAAAAAAATACCATTTCAACCAACGATTGTTTGGGCGTCGCCGCCATGTACTTATTTTAGTGTTGCGTCAATTGGACATCATTGGCACGAAAACAACACACCGAAAACAAATGAAGCGGTTTTGGGGGTTCAGATTGTGCAAAAAACTATTGATATAATAAACGAAATAAATCCAAAATTTTGGTTCATTGAAAATCCTCGCGGAAAATTAAAAAATTTACCGGTTTTAAGTCAATACGAATACAGTACAATTTGGTATTGTAAATATGGCGACAAACGAGCAAAGCCGACAAATATTTGGTCAAACAACATTTGGAATCCATTGTTCAATCCAAATGGTTGGAAACCGCGAAACGAATGTTTTAATGGCAATGTTAAATGTCATCACGAAGCCGCGCCGCGTGGTTCACGAACCGGAACGCAAGGATTGTTAGACAATTACGAACGTTCAAAAATACCGAATAAATTGTGTGTTGAAATTTTAAAAAGTTGTTTGAATGTTAAATAAAAAATATAACATACCGAAACAATTAAAAAACGACGTTTGGGCGTTTGTTAATGAAAATGATATCGGACAACGTTTTGAATTTAACGGAACAAAAGAACAACAATTCATTGGATTGGTTGGCGAAATAATGGTCAAACGTTTGTTTGGAATCAATCACGAATGGACAAAAGGATTTGACGGCGGTTTTGATTTTCAGTACAAAGGATTTAAAATTGATGTTAAAACAATGGGCCGAAACGTTGACGTTCAAGACCATTTTGTAAATAATTTTGTTCAGCACCAAATTAAATTTGATTGCGATATTTATATTTTTTGTTCATTAAACAAACGTAAAAATGAATTAACAATTTGCGGTTATTTAAGTAAAAAAGAATTATTGGAAAAATCAGTTTTAAGAAAAAAAGGCGAACGCTTAAGTCGATCCAACGGAACGTCATTTGTTGCAAAAACCAACAATTTAGAGGTTCAATATAAGCAAATGAACAATATTGAAAAATTATTTTATTATTTACCTAAATATTAAACATTATGAAAATAACAAATGAAGACAATATGGAATTAATGGCGCGTTATGAAGACAATTATTTTGATTTGGCGATTGTTGATCCGCCTTATGGTATTGGTTTTGATGGTGGACACAAACCGACACAAGGTAAAAGTGGAAAAAGCAATACTTTTAACAAAGAAAAAATTTTATATAAAAAAGGCGGTTGGGATAATAAAAGACCACACAAAGAATACTTTACAGAATTACAAAGAGTATCAAAAAACCAAATTATTTGGGGTGGTAATTATTTTGCAGATTTATTAGCCCCAAAAAAAGGGTGGATTTATTGGGATAAAAAAATAACAAATGCAAATAATAAAAATTATTCTGATGGGGAATTGGCTTATACAAGTTTTGATTGTATTTTAAGAAAATATACATACGATTGGATTGGCTTTGGATATTTAAACAATCCAAAAAAACAAAAGAAAATACACCCAACAGAAAAACCTATTTCACTTTACGAATGGCTTTTAATCAATTACGCAAAAGAAGGGGATAAGATTTTAGACACACATTTGGGTTCCGGCTCTATTGCCATTGCTTGCCATAATTTAGGTTATGACTTAACCGCGTGCGAATTAGACAAAGACTATTTTAACGACGCAATGAAAAGAATTGAAGACCATAAAAAACAATTAAGAATGTTTTAATATTTAAAATAAATTTTTAATTTAGCGTTTAGAAAACAAAAACACAATGAAAACATTTCACGATTTTAATATTGATGTCGGCAATAAGTCAACCGGCAAAATCAAAACACAATGTCCACAATGCAGTCAAACGCGAAAAAACAAACGCGACAAATGTTTGTCCGTTGATATTGACAAAGGTTTATTTAATTGTCATAATTGCGGTTGGGCTGGAACAACAAAATTTGAAAAGAAAAAAGAATACATTCGTCCGCAAAACATAAAAATAAATTTAACGGACCGCGTTGTAAAATGGTTTGCCGAACGTGGCATTTCCGAACCAACATTACAACATTGGAAAATTGGCGAATCATTGGAATATTTTCCGCAAGTTGGAAAAAAGCGCCGCGCAATAAATTTCAATTATTATCGTGAAAAAAATTTGGTAAATGTCAAATATCGTGACGGCCAAAAGAATTTCAAAATGGTTTCCGGCGCCGAATTAATATTTTACGGTTTAGACAATATTAAAACAATGGAAAAAATATACATTGTTGAAGGCGAAATTGACGCGTTAAGTTTACACGAAGCCGGTATCTATTCAGTTTGCAGCGTTCCAAATGGCGCGTCAAAAGGAAATCAACGTTTAGAATATTTAGATAATTGTTTTGAATACTTTAAAGATAAAACCGAAATAATACTTTGCACCGACAACGACAATCCGGGAATCGAACTCCGAAACGAATTGTCACGTCGTTTTGGTGCGTATCGTTGCAAATACGTTGATTTCGGCGACTATAAAGACGCAAACGAGATATTGACAACAAAAGGCGCGGAAGCGTTGCGAAACGTTATTAAAACGGCTAAAAATTTTCCATTAGAGGGTGTTTTGAATATTACGGACATTTGGGACAATGTTTTAAACTACAACGAAAACGGCGTCAAAAATTATTCAATAGGTTTACCGAACGCCGATACATATTTCAAAATGGAATTGGGACAATGGTCCGTTGTTACGGGCATTCCTAATTCGGGAAAGTCCGACGTAATGGACCAAATATGTTGCAATTTAGCGACAAAATACGATATGCGTTGCGCTATGTTTGCGCCGGAATCATTTCCATATGAAGGCCACATCAAACGCATTGCGAATAAATTAAACGAAACAAATTGCACCAACGAACAATTAAATCAAACAAAAGATTTTATTCAAGACCATTTTTTTTGGGTTAAAATAGATTTAGAAAATTTAACGTTAAAAGGTATTTTAAATGCGTTCAAAGAATTAGTATTTCAAAAAGGAATTAATGTTTGTGTGATTGACCCCTGGAATATGCTTGACCATTCAGCGCAAAAAGACCATTCGTATATTGGGCGCGCATTGTCGGAAATTACTCAATTTTGCCAACAGACAAACACACATTTGTTTTTAGTGGCGCACCCACGAAAAATAGAATCCGAAAACGGTAAATATAAAAAACCAACATTATATGACATCAGCGGTTCGGCCGACTTTTTTAATAAAGCATATAACGGTTTAATTGTTTACCGTTGCATTGGCGAACGCACAAAGTTTAAATCGGACGTTGTTAAAATATACGTCGAAAAGGTCAAACGAAAAGAAAACGGACAATTGGGCGAATTTGATATCGCGCCGGATTTTAAAAACGGCGGCATATATAAAGACATTGATTTGGAATCTAAAAAATTTGAAGTTATAACCGACGATTTACCTTTTTAATTATGGACATTTTAGTTGCGTGCGAAGTTAGTCAAAGAGTTACAAACGAATTGCGATTGTTAGGTCACAACGCGTTTTCTTGCGACATATTAGAAACAACCGGACCAAATAAAAATTGGCATATTAAAGACGACGTTTTAAAACATATCAATCAAAATTGGGATTTAATGATTGCGTTTCCACCATGCACACATTTGGCGGTTTCCGGTGCAAAACATTTTAAAGAAAAAATAAAAGACGGCAGACAACAAAAAGCAATTGAATTTTTTATGTCATTGGTATTTGCGCCAATTGATAAAATCGCGATTGAAAATCCAATTGGAATTATGTCAAAAATTTATAGAAAACCGGACCAAATAATTCAACCATATTATTTTGGCGATTCATTTCAAAAATCAACGTGTTTGTGGTTAAAAAATTTAAATAAATTACAACCAACAAAAATAGTTGACAAAGGCGAATTTATAACATTTAAAAGCGGAAAAAAAATGTCCAAATGGTATTCATTAGCAAAAGAAAATGACGCGCGAAGTATTACATTTCCAGGAATTGCAAAAGCAATGGCGCAACAATTTACAAAACCATTAATTCAAACAAAACTATTCTAATGGCGAAAATATTAAATCCAACAAACGAACATCGGACCGCCGTTCAATGGTGCATTAAAAACGAAATAAAAGTTGCAATACACCCAACAATAAAAGGTTTGCGCATTCAAATTGACGAACGCGGCAAAAAAACATTGTCGCCGAATAGCTACAACAAGGTTGAAGCCAACAATAAAGTTTGGGAAATATATTTGTATATTTACAAAAAATATTTCAAGAAATGCGACTAAATTTTAATACAATTATTTATCCGATTTATGGTTGTTTAGTAGGTTTAAACTATTGGGATTCACAAATGGATCACGTTGTGATTGAATCACCTATTGAAGACCAAAACGAACATTGTTTGGAAATACATTTATTTATTTTTGGTATTTCTTTTATTTGGTATACTGAAAAATAAATGCGAAAAATTGTCAGCGTTAAGGAAATAAAACAAACGCCGAACAATCCGCGTTTAATCAAAGACGCAAAATTCAAAAAACTAATTAAATCAATTAAAGAGTTTCCGCAAATGTTGGAAATTCGGCCTATTGTTGTTGACGAAACAATGACGATATTGGGCGGAAATATGCGTTTGCGTGCGTGTATAGCCGCCGGTTTGTTTGAGGTTCCAATATATATTCAAAAAGGTTTAACCGAAGCGCAAAAGCGCGAATTTATAATCAAAGACAATTCCGGTTTTGGCGCGTGGGATTGGGACATTTTGGCGAATGAATGGGACACAAAACAATTAATTGATTGGGGGGTTGATTTACCGGTTTTTGATTTACCATTGGACGACGAACAACCAAAAGAAAACGACGACGACAAAGACGTTTGCGAATTGTGCGGAAAATAATTTTCGTAAAGTTTTCGTAAAAAATTAAAAAAAACTTTCATTTTTGTATTGTAATTGAAAAAATTCTTTTATATTTGTACCAACAAACAATAACAATAAAACAATTATGAAAAATTTACTTTCAAACATCGCAATCAAATTAATAGAATCTAACTTTTCAAACGAATCATTGTTAATTTGTGGTTCAATCCTTAAGCAATCATTTATTGAACAAGGATTCGACAGAGCTACTTCTAATGAATTTGCAATTGATGCTCTTAAAATAACAATGAAAACACTAAACGATTTAAAATAAAATAAAAACACCAAAACAAAATTCAAAACCTTTCAGAAATGAAGGGTTTTTTTTATGTCTTTTAATTTAATTAACTTTGCGTTATGCAAACAAAATCAGACATACTAAAAAACAATTTGATTGAAGCGTTGGAACAATCATTGGGAATTGTCACAACGGCGTGTAAAAAAGTAGGTTGCGCGCGGTCAACGTTTTATGAATATTATAATAAAGATAAGGCGTTCAAATCAAAGGTTGACGAATTGCAAAACTTCACTTTGGATTTTGTCGAATCACAATTGCACAAACAAATCAAAGACGGCAATACAACCGCAACAATATTTTATTTGAAAACAAAAGGAAAAAAACGTGGGTTCGTTGAGCGCCAGGAAATACAAATGGACGGCAGCATTGAATCTAAAATCATTGAATGGACACCGGCAAAGGACAAATAAAAGAATTTTGCAACGTTCAATTTTACCAAACATTAAATTCAACGGCGCGAATTAAAGTACATCAAGGCGGAACACGTTCCGGCAAAACCTATGCGATTTGTCAGTATCTTATATATAAACTAACAACCACAAAAAAGCCGTTGACAATATCAATTGTGCGTAAAACGTTACCGGCTTTAAAACGTTCGGTATTGCGTGATTTCGTTTCTATTGCCACAAAATTAGGCGTTTACTACAAAGGCGAACACAACAAAGCGGAAAACGTATTTCGATACAATGGTTCAATGGTTCAATTCATTTCAACAGACGATCCACAAAAAATTCGTGGCGCCAAACACGATATTTGTTTTTTGAATGAATCCAACGAATTAAACTTTGAAGACTTTCGACAATTAAATATGCGGACCGTTGGCGAAATGATTATTGATTTCAATCCGTCGGACCCGATTCATTGGTTATATAATGAAGTTATCGAACGCGACGATTGCGATTTATTTATAACAACGTATAAAGACAATAAATTTTTACCGTCGGAATTGGTCCAGGAAATAGAACGCATTAAAGAACGCGATCCGGACTATTGGCGCGTATATGGAGAAGGCCAACGCGCGCAATTTTCAAACCGTCAAATCTTTACGAATTGGAAATATATTCCATTTGCAGAATTTCCGGAGTTCGACGAAACGGTTATTGGTATTGACTTTGGATTCACAAACGACGAATTGGCAATTTTAGAAGTCGGCAAAATTAAAGATAAATTGTACATCAACGAGTTAATGTATAAAAAAGGAATGACAAACCGCGACATTGCAAACTTTTTAAAATCCATAAATAAAAACGACGTGTTGGCCTATTGTGATAGTGCCGAACCAAAATCCATTGTTGAATTAAGACAAATGGGCGTGTTGGCAAAAGGTGCGGTCAAGGGCGCCGGATCAATAAACGCCGGTATTAGTTTAATAAAAGAACATGAAGTTTTTGTCAGTAACGAATCAACCAATTTAAAACGCGAACAACATTCGTATTATTGGCAGCAATTAAAAGACGAAACAATCATCAACAAACCAATTGACGCCAACAACCATTTATGCGATGCATTGCGTTACGCCGTTTATTCTAAATATAAAAACCGAAGTGAATTTTTTGTCGTATAAAAAACAATTTTAAATTTTGTATTTTTACGAAAATTTTATACATCAATAAAATATGGCTTCATTATTAGACCGCTTTAAATCTATAATTTCAAAAAACGCACAACAAACCGCACAACAATACAACAACGCAATATATAGTTGGTTGGGCGAATCAATCATTTGGAATCCGGAAAATGACGATTCCTATATTACAGAAGGTTATCGAAAAAATTCAACGATTTACGCGTTGGTTAATTTAATAACAAAAGCGGCGACAACAATTCCGTTTCAAGTTTACGAAAAGACAAACGAAAACGACTACAAAAGATATAAGGCGATGACGTCCGGAACGTTTGACGCTGCAACAATACATAAGGCGGCAATGTTGCAAAAACGTTCGTTGGTTGAGTTACAAGACACCGAATTGCATAAATTATTAGAACGTCCAAATCCGGCGCAATCTTATAATAGTTGGATTTCTGAATTGATAGCGTTCGGAAAATTAACCGGCAACCGTTACATTTACGGAATAGGACCGGACACCGGCGCCAATGTTGGAAAATATACTGAATTATATGTGATGCCGTCACAAATTATGGAAATCGTTTCCGGTGGAATTATGAAGCCGGTTTCAAAATACAAAATAGAATACAACGGAACGTTTGAAATTGACGCGTCCGAAATATGCCACATAAAAGATTTTAATCCTTATTATGACGGAACGGGTTCACATTTATACGGACAATCGCCATTGCGTGCCGGTTTACGTTCATTAACAACAAACAATGAAGCGGTACAAACCGGAGTTAAATATTTACAGAACCAAACGGCGCGCGGTTTATTAATGAGTGATGAGGGCGATATAAACGAAGTACAAGCGCAACAATTGAAAGACAAATTCCGAAAACAATTTCAAGGATCAGACAATGCCGGCGATGTTATTATAACACCGAAAAAATTAAGTTGGGTTAACTTTGGTTTAAATGCTGCGGACGTTTCATTGATTGAACAATACAACGCATCAATAAAAGATTTATGTAATATTTACAACGTGCCGGTTCAATTGTTAAACAATACCGATTCCGCGTCATATAACAATATGAAGGAAGCTAAAAAGGCTTTGTATCAAAACGCGGTCATTCCGGAATTATTAAAAATAAAAGACGAATTAAATCGTTGGTTGGCGCCTAAATTTGGGGACAAACTTTGTATTGAATTTGATTTTTCAGTTATTCCGGAGTTACAAGAAGAAACGGACAAAGTCGTGGACCAATTAACAAAAGCGTGGTGGTTGACACCAAACGAAAAGCGCGCCGCAATGAATTACGGAAAAGACGACGAAACAACACAATTAGACGATTACTATATTCCGGCGAATCTTATTCCGGTACAATCAAACGATGTTGAAATTCCAATTGAAAACATTGATGTTGACGTAAACAAGTTTTTGAATACGGACAACGTAAAAAAAAAAGAAATTTCGGAACGTCTTAAAGTAGCGTTACAAAATAAAATCGACGATCACAACGACGAAGTCGGCGACGACGAAGACAAACGAACAACCGTTTCAATATTATTTCAAGTCTATGAACGTGGAATTGGCGCATATAGAACAAATCCGTCAAGTGTACGGCCGTCGGTATCGTCGCCGGAACAATGGGCAATGGCTCGCGTTAATTCATTTTTATACGCATTAAGAAACGGCAAATATAGAAGTGGCAAACACGACACCGATTTGTTGCCGGAAGGCCACCCAATGAGCAGCAAAGACGAACCAACAGAAAAGGCGGAAACGTTTTCAAATTATCCACAAACCGCAACGAATAACGCCAAACGAATGATTGAATGGCGCGAAAAATACGGCGACGAAGTACGCGCCGGAACCGCAACCGGTTGGCGACGTGCGTCAATGTTAGCAAATCGCGAACCATTAACAATTGAAATGTTAAACCGTATTAAATCATTTTTTGCGCGTCATGAGGGCAACCAAACAATCGCGGACCAATACAAGGACACACCATGGCGCGACAATGGTTTTGTTTCCTGGAATTTATGGGGCGGAACCGCAATGCGTGATTGGGTTAATAAAAAATTAAACGAAATAAACGAATAAATGCCAATAGACAAAGACAAATGGCAATCGTCTTTTGAACGCCAATTGGACATTGCAGAAAAAAAGCAAATCGCCATTGTAAAGCGTTTTTATAAACGTGAATATAACAAAGGCATTGAATCGTTTATTGCAGACGGCCAAACCAATTTCCAATTATTATTTGACAATAAAGATTTATTAAAAATATATCGTGATTTGTACACCGAAATCGGAATGCGTTTCGCGAAATGGTACGTTAACAATTTTCAAAAGTTTATAATAAAAGCGGTTGACACATCAGCGGTTGACGATATATGGCGCGATGCATTCGGCGCGTTTGGTTCAGCAATGGGCGCGGAACGTGTTACATTAGTAAGCGGAACGGCTCGCAAAACATTAATTGATATAACACAACGATTG
>Ga0208793_1000805_pt1 | contig 19853 bp, 11 predicted proteins | sample 17_taG_FD_184092 | JGI IMG/M metagenome (GOLD analysis project Ga0208793, IMG submission 184092) | Marine viral communities from the Subarctic Pacific Ocean - 17_ETSP_OMZ_AT15314 metaG (SPAdes) (version 2) | ecosystem: Environmental > Aquatic > Marine > Oceanic | place: Pacific Ocean | collected...
CCATAAGCATTAAAACATATTAATAATAAAATTAGATTTAAATATTTCATATCTATCGAGTCATTTCATATAAGCGTTGATCTATCTTTTTAATTGTCTCTTTAATTTCCTCTACATCTTCTTGAGTATCCATTATAGTATTACGAATTAATTCATCTTTCAATTCATATTCTACTTTAGATATTTCTGGTTCTGGTAATTCCATTGCTCTCGCTATATCTGATTGTAATGCAAAATACATACCAGTTATAGTTATAACAAATGTAACTATCATTCCAATAGTTTTAAGATCTAGTGTTACCTTAGTATCCTCTCCTATTTGTTTAGCCATTTTTTCCTCCTTTATTTGTATTATTATTTGTTGACGGTGTGCTCAAGCTTGGTGATAATGATGGTCCAGTACCTGAATTAGCAGGTTTATTATATGTACCACTAGGTTTAGTTGGTATAGTTACGTTAGGAACAGTTACATTAGTAGGCCTAGTTCCGCTAGGTCTAGTGTAATAATTGTTATTCCAACCCCAATCATAAAATGGAGAAGGTCTCCAATAGTTATGATAATAAGGATATGTATGGTATATGTTTTGATATACCCTTGGTCTTAGCGAGTTAACATCTAATTGAATTGTATCTCCTTCTGATGTAACCGCTAGTACTTTAATTGTGTTTTGTGGTGCAGGTCTATAAGTACCGCAACTAACAAGCGCCGCAATAACCGCCGCAAATGCAAATATCTTCCATGTTTTCATATTTTAATTTTTAATAAATTTTATACCCTTTATAGGTCTTACCGTGTCTCTGGCGGTTCCTCCTATTGTTTCTCTTTCACGTAATTTAAAATTAGCTTTTTCTTTTTCAGGATCATAATCATGAGCTCCTGCTGGATACTCCACGGGATAGGTATCTGTTTGAACTGTTTCAAAAGCGCTTCCAATATCGTCTAAAGTAGTTACAAATTGGCCTTTTTCATCTTCTTGTACTTCACTATAAGAATCATAAAAAGCTGGAAATTGATCAGGATTGTTTACTATTTTATCTTGATCTAACCATTCTCCTACTTTATAAGTATCTGGATCTCCGTTTTTATTTAAAGGAGATTTTGCCATAAATGGACTTGAAAATTTACTCATTTGATTTGTTTTTTGTTGTTTTTATTAATAAATAGATATAACCTACAGCCATCATTATTAATACTATTGCTTTCCATATTGGCATTACTTAAGAGTAATATTTAATCCAATTGAACTTTTATATATTTCTGAATCCCAGAACTTAGTATATTCTCCTTCAAAGAATACACCGATTGATTTACTTAATTTCCATCCAAATACTAGTCCAGTTTGATAATCCTCCCATTGATCATATTCTTCATCTCCACCTATTGTTGGCCCATTATCTACACTCCAATTATTTCTATTTAAATAACTAAATTGTTCATCTCCTTTTACATAATGATGGTAGGGTGGTAAATAAGATCCATACACATGCATCCAAAAATTATTTTTATAATGATACCAGTCAAATCCGACCACAGGAGATACAACACCAAAAGAATCAATAGTATCCCAAATCTCATTATTATAACGATTCATTAAAGTAGTAAATACTGTCTCTCTAAACTCTAAATCTGTATGAGCTACTATATTACCATCAGGGTCAGTCCAATACCAATCGTATAAGGTTTGTCCTTGATATTGAGTAGTAGTATAATGATCATCATATCCATAATAGAATCCTAAAGTATACCAAGGATTTACAGCGTTACCATTTTCATCTGATTCGTTTAACCAAATCTGTATAGGATTATATCCATAAGGACGTTGATGGGTACGATACATAACACCACCTGATAAACTAAATTCTTTACCAATAGGTAATTTAGCTCTTACTTCTGCCGATTGATAATTAAAATTTATTTTTCCTTGCTTTCTACTTTCCAATTTTACCATATGATATTTACCACTATGTTTTAAAAAGTATCTATGATTATCATATAACTCGTCTCTTTCTCTTTCTTTTTCCCAATGAAATACATATTCTAATCCTTTAATAGGAGAATTTGTAGCAGATAAACCTACATTGTTTTCAGTTCCATCATAGTATTGTTTACCTTTTACCTCATAATCATATCTAGCCAACTTACGTATACCTATACCATATCTATAATCAAATTCATGATAAACAGTTCCATCTTCTACAATGGGAATATCATATAATCCTCCACTTGGGTTTGTTCTTACGAAATAATCTTTAACTTCCTCTTTAGGATTTTGCATATCACCAGCAACATAGATCGTGCTATACTTAAATAATTCTTTATAAACATTTTTAAAGAACCTACCTTTTTCTTTTTCTTGTGAACTTATGTTAAAGGTAACTAATAAACATAAAGCTAATAAGACTTGTTTCATTATTTATATTTTTTAAACATTAATTTATACATTAATTTATTCCATGCTTCTTGTATTTTATCAATACATTTTTTAATTTTTTCTATCATAATTTTAACTTTGCATTAATTCTAATATTTTTTCTATTCTATCTTTCTCGTATTTTAAATCTCTAACTTCTTTAGGATTCAATCCTAATTCTAATAAGGTTTTAACTTGATCAGCTTTTTTCTTTTTTCTAATAGAATCAAATTTAGTTTGATTTTTTGGATTATTAGCAGTTTTAGATTCTTCTAAAGTATATTTAATTGTTTTCTTTTTAGGTTCACCTTTTACCCAGTATTCTAATACTCCTGTCCATTTTTCTAACGCATAATAATCTTTTCCTAATTCTCCATCAGGTTTCTCTTTAGAGTCAGATTTAACAAATCCTTTAGCTTTTATTCTATCTCTATCAATAATATATTGATTTTTAGCTTTTTCTGTATCTTTCTTTTCTCTATTAATAGTACTTTCTAATCCCCAATAAGGAAGACCTACACTCCAAGTATCCCAACCTGCTACTAAAGCTACTCGCTGCCATGTTCTTGTTTCTTCGTCCATTGCTGCTCTTAAGTTCATTGTTTTACGAGCTACTCTATCAAGTGGAATATTAGTAAATGCAGCAACAATTTGACCTACAGCTAAATATGCTGGATTATCTAAACTCCAACCTCTTTCTCTCATTTCTTCTTTTTCCCAACTAAAAGTTCTAAAACCACTACGTAAACTTCTTACTTTTTTATCTAATACAGGAGATATATCAAATGCGGCCCATACTGCTTCTTCATATTTAGGTCTATCTTTACCGTGTTGCTCTGCTAGTTCTAATAAGATATTTTTAACTGTAGAGATTGCAGCTCCTCCAAATCCTAATCCAAATAGTAAAGAATCTATCATACCATTTGCTACTTCTGCTGTTCTATTTTTCTCCTCTTCTTCTTCATCATCATTAAATAACATCGCGAATAAAGTTTTCTGAAGAGCGTGGAAAATCAAATTCTGCATTGTAGTATAATATATAATTTGAGATAAATGACTTAAATCACTTTCTCTTTGAGTCATACCAGGAATTTTTCTTCTATTGTATAAATTCTGAACCGCTTTTTTAGTTTTTCTATTATACTGCATGGTAACATTTTGAAACGATAATATAACACGTCCACCACCACCAGCTTGTTGTTGAGATATTTTACTAGGATTACTAGATTGCTGAGTTTCTTCTGCTATTTTATAAAAATCACTAAACGCTTTTGCTTCAGCTTCTACTTTAGTTAAACCTTGTTTCTCATATGTTTTTACTCTATTAATATAGAAAGAAGCTCCACCTGTTGCTATAGCTAAAGTATCCATTATTCTAGTAATAATAAAACCTTTATCTAATAAATAAGAAATCATACCCTGCATTCCTCCTCTTTTAGCCGCAGCAGCTAATTCAGCTTCATTAACATTTATCTTTAATCCATCTCGTCTATTAACCAAGTAATCAGAGTTCATTAATTTAACCACTGTAGGTATCCAATCTACGCTTGCAAATGCTTTAGCCGCAGAAAGTATATTGTTATCACCCCAATTTATAAAGTTAAGAGCAGAGGTTAACTGTAACAATCCTGACCTAGTATTTAAAAACATTACTGCACCAACAGATCCATTTAACCAGTTCAACATTAAATCTACTGGTCTACTACTTCCAACAGGCCTATTACTACCAGATTTCATTCTTCGCATAGAATCTTCTAATGCCTCTCTAAATCTACTACCATATAAAGCCTCGATTTTATACATGTTTTCATCAGTAAATATAGCATCCATATTAGCTTCCCATTCAGCCAACATTTTACCTCTTAGGCCTTTATCAATAGATCTTTCTATATCTGTTGCTATAGTTCCACCCTGCCAATTATCTCTTGGTTTAGGATATTTCTCTGTTCTTTGAATTAATAAAATTTCATCAGCAAAAACATTTAATTCATTATCTGCTTCCACAGCTTTAATTAATCTAGCTTGATCAACTTTAGATAAGCCTGGAATTTCCATTCCTTGTTTGTTCCATATATAAACTCTCACTGCGTGAGATTTAGTAAAAGGTCCTACGCCTATTCCAGCTTGTAAAGGATTAGAAAAGCTTACTTTACCACTACGTAAAGAAGGAAATTTACTAACTAAAGCATTAAAATCATTAGCTGCACTAACCTTAGCTGATATTAATTCTTGCTCTGCTTTATTATAAGGATCAATTAAGTTTTCATGTAGCCATTCTAAATGTTGGGTTCCTTTATCGCCTTTTCCTGCAAAACTATACATTAAACCTAAAAAATCATCAGCTGAAGGAGTAATAGTAAGGGTTCTTTTTATTCCTTTCCATAATCCTCTATCTTTTTGTTGACCTTCTAATTGAGCTCTAGCTTTTGAATAAGATTTAAATTCTTCTTTACCAGTGGTATCTTCCAACATTCTATTAAATTCAACACTTAATTTTTTACGTTTACTAGACTTAGCTTGTTGAACTTTAGATTTAACATCTACTTGATCTAATATTTGTTTAACTGCTTTTACGTTTTGTATAGCATCATCCGCAAAATAAAAATCATTATATCCTTCTTTAGTTTTATCTAACACCCATCTAGCTTTGGCTTGAGGATTTCCGTCTTCTAATCCAGTTATATTTTCCATAGGTATATTTAAACCTATACCGTCTAAAAACATTTTAATTCCTGGCGCTGAAGCTTGTGGTCTTGCTGTTAATATAAAGATATCTTTACCTCCAAATTTATCTTGTCTTTTTAAAGCAAGATCTGCTAGTGGTCCTTTTTGAGCGTTCTTAACGTCTTCAAATTGTGAAAAATCAAATGAAGCTCCCATTTCTTCTAAATCTACAGCTCTTTCTGCAAATTCTGCTGGGGTTAATTCCATAGTAGCCTCATCCATGCTTCCTGGAGCATAATAAGGCATATTAACGATAACTTTTTCTTTTGTTTTAGCTATTGTATCATCAAAATCAAAAACACTTATACCTTTTCGTTTAGAAGATTTACCTAACGCTAAAGCTTTAGTAGTTAAAGAATTCTTCATAGTGTCCATAACTTCTTGACCAGTCATCTTTGTGTCCATAATGGTTGGAGCTAATTTAAGAGAAGTAAATTTAACTCTAGCATTTTTAGCTATATTAACTGGAATAGAAACTTTTAAGTGTTCTTGAGCTTTCTTTAAACTAATTTCGCCTTTAACAACAGCCATTACTAATTCATTTTGATAATGTCTTAAAGATGAATTTTGAGCCTGAATAGAATTTAAACCTAAACCCATTTCGGTTTCTACTAAAATTTTTCCTGTAATCGGATCTATAAGAGTATTTAAATTTATTCCTGCAGCTGCGAATCTAGCTAAACCTATGTGATCATCTAAAATCGTAGTGCCATCTAATATAGTGGCTCCATACCCTTCATTATCTAATCTCCAATCATCAAGTTTAGAAATTTGAGTTTGGTAATAATTTTTATCAATACCTTTTAAAACTTTATCTGTATGATCATATTTAATACCCCATAATATACTAGCTCCAATATATGAAGCTGGAGGATTGTGTTCTTCACGGAATTTTCGCCCATCACTATATTTCTTACCTTTACCATAATCAAATCTTTTAGAAGCTCCTTTAAAACCTGCGGCTATTTTTATTAAACCTCCAGTAGCTTGATAGGAAGCTGCAACTAAAGGGATTAAGTTTTCTAAAGGAACCTTTAATTCATTGTGGGCTTTATCTAAAATCTTTACATAAAGTCTTAATGCTTCTTTATTAGCATCTAATTGAGGTTTATTATCTTTTAAAAACTTTTTACTAATTCTATTATTTGGTATCTCTATTCTTGCACCAATTTTATTACGGATTCTAAATTTATTTAATTTTTTATTAAGAGGTAGATTATTATATTTTTCCGATTCTTTAATTAAATTTTCATAAGCAGGGTCTGATTTACCATAGTAAACTCCAGTGTTAGGTAAAAATTTTCCTTTATTTATCCCTTTAAGATCAGCTGCTTGTGTACCAGCTTTGGCCCAACCACCATTTTTTAATTTATAAAACTTACTTACGCCTGGATCATTTTTGCTATATTTCTTACCAGTTTTTGGATTATGGGTTTCTAATTTACCATTTTTAAACTTACCATATTCTCGAGCTCTTCCAAAATTCCCTAGGCCAGAGGCTATTAAAACAGCCGTTCCTAATTGTCCTCTATTTACTAACTCAATATCTCTTTGATAAAGATCCTCTAAATCTTTTTCTTTAACCGAAGTTTTAACGTACTTATCATCTAATATAAGAGCTGCAGCATGGAAATCTCGTGCTTGACCAAGTTTTATTAAATTATTATTTTGATTAGAAGTTACCGGTTTACTACGAGAACTAGCTTTCCCTGTTATATCTAAAGAAGCATCTTCTTTATTTCGTTGATTTAATTGCTCTGCAATATCATCTAAATAATTTTCTGCTAATTCTATTCTTAAATCTTCTACTTGTTGTTCCTGTAAATCTTTAAGATTTTCAACCTTATCTATCCTTTGATTAGGAACTTTTTTTAATTTATCTAATTCAATTTTTTGTTTAGCTTCTAAAGCTTTGACTTTTTCATCAAAACTAGGGTCTTTTAAAGATAGAGTATCAGCAATTTTAGACATGTATTCTTTATTGTCTTTCAATTTGCTAATATTTTCTACCATTAAACCCTCTGTAAGTAAACTAAAAAGAGATTGTGATTTTTTCTCATCAGATTTAAAATAATCCTTCATTGCTTGTTTCGAAGGTTTTTTCATTTTATATTGATAAGGACCAGGAGAAGTTTTCTTTCCTTTTTCGTCTACTTTAGTTTCTGCAATTCTTCTAACTTTCTCAACTTTAAATAAATCTTTAAATCTTCTTTTAATAGTAGAAATAGGAATAATAGTGTTCAATCCTTCATCTACTATTTTATCTACAAATTTATTATAGGATTCACTACCAAATTTTCCAATACCTTTAGGAGTAATTTTTACAACCTTACCGGTTTCATCTTTTATTTTTTGCTCGCCTTTTAATAAAGCTCTATACGTTTTATTCTTGCTTGCAGCTATAAGAGATTTAGCTACTTTAATAGGATTTACACTTCCTACCATAGCATTTAAAATATCTTTCGAAACACCTGTCCATCGTCCTTGAGTATTTTTACCTCCTAAAATATCAGTTAATATTTCTCCAGTTATAATATTTCTTACTGAAGGTAAAGTACTTGGAGTTTTCTTTGGTCTACTTTTGTCTTGTTGACTCGGAGCATCAAAATCTTTTTGAGTTGAAACTTCGGGAGAAATACCTTTTTCAGTTAAAACATCTTGACTAACTTGTTGTTGTTTTCTTTTCCATTCTGCGGTTAATTTACTACCAACTCTATCTCCCATTATATTATAAAGATAATTAGAGACACTTTGTTTTTGTCCCGTTGTAGGATTAATTTCTTTATAATTTTGCATTATACTTTCAAATTCTCCTCCTATTAAAGAAACAGCTTCTTTTTTATCAATCTGATTCCATGGAACTTTATTTTTTCTAGCAGATTCTTCTAATGCAGCTAAACTAGTTGCAACATATTGTTCATATAATGTACCTAAATCTTCTCCTAATGTGTTTTTATCTTGTTGATATTGCTTAGTTAATTTATCTAAAAGCTTCCCATCACTTTTTATAGAGCTTTTCCCAGACACTTGATCTCCGGCTTGCTTTTCAATAATACTACTTATAGTACTTTGACTTTGTTTTCCTTTACCTAAATTCCTTCCTATACCAATAGTAGATTTTCCACTAGCAAGGTTTCTAAATGTTTTATTAAGAGCTTTACCTTCTCTACTAGCTTTAGCATAATCTTTAACAAAATTAAATACATCTTTACCAGTTCTAAATCTTCTATTAATTCCTAGTCTTCCTAAAATATTTCTAACTATATTACCAATTTTATCTCCCCAACTCTCATTTAAAGTAATCTCTCCATTAATAAGAGCATCAGCTAAGAAAGTTAAAGCTTCTTCATATTGATCTTCAACAGGTTTGTTTTTATATAACTCATATCTTTCTTTAAGAGATTCACTCATAAGACCATCAGTATCGATTTGTTCTAAATAATTTAACAAAGCTTTACCCATAGCTGTGGCTGCTTGCGGATTGTTTTTTACAGTTTGGAATAAAACAGCATGTAAAAACTCGTGATCAGCGACCGCGATATCTCTTAGATTTCTAGATTTCGCCTCATTTACTACTATTAGTTGTTGTCCTGTCTCCTCATTTTGAAAAATAGTTCCTGTATCTGTACTTTCTGATACCTTATTCCATTTTCCAGATTCATTCTGTTTTTTAATAAAATTTTCAGCTCCTTTATTTGTTTTGAAACTACGCATTTTTACTAGTCCATTACTATCATCTACTAATAATTTTACTCTAGCAACTTTTTTATTGATTGATTCTTGTATTGCTAAATCATTAATTTGATCAATAACATCTCTTAGTTCTTCTACAGCGTCTGCGGCTAACTCAGGGCCTTCGTTTTCAATTTCATTTTCTAGTTCTGCTTTTCTATTTAGTAAATCAAAGGCTTTGTTTTTAGCTTCAGCGCTAAAATGAAACGGAAGTTTAAGTAAAGTATTTCTTTCATTAGATAGGTTCTGAAGTTTTAATTGACGTTGATCGTTATCTATTAATCCTTTATTAAAATCATCTTCAATTTGTTTTTCTTTTTCTGTAAAACTAGTTTGGATTTTTTTATATAACTTAGGATCTTTAATATTCATTCTAGTGCTAATTACTAAATCTTTTATAGAAGTAATTGTACCAGATACAGCTCCACCAAGACCAGTCATACTCCAACCACCTACAAATCCTTCACCTATAGCATTAACATATTCCATAGCGTTGAACTTTCCTTTAGTAAACTGCTCTATCCCAGTTTGTAAACCTTCAGTTCCCCCTTCTACTAATCCAGCATGGAGTTTATAAATATAAGAATTACCGTATTGTTTTAAGCCTTGTCTTATATTTCCTTTCATCATCTCTTTAAGACCACTAAACGCGTATTTAGATTGTTTTAATATAAATCCAGCTGAAGCATATTCTGCTCCTGCGATAGCAGTTCCCGCTATCATACTACTACTTAAAATCCTATCTACCATTGTTGGATTAGACTCCATCCACTCTATTATTTGTTCTCCTGATAATTGCTCTAATGGAACACCTAAGGATTCTGCGGCTTTGGTTCTTAATCTATCACTCGCTATACTTCCTCCCTCCATAGCTATAGTATACAACCCATATGTCATTCTAGTTGCTACCATATAAGGAAGTTGTTTTAATATAACTTCAGGTATAAATAAAGCCGCGTCAACTAGATTTCCTTTTCCAATAGCATCCCAAAAATCAGTAAATTCTCTAGTGTCCCAATTACCTTGTTTCGCTTCTTTATCTATTACTTGTCCGTACCATTTTGCTGCATCTTCAGTAAAGCTAGTTATTAATTTTTCTGCATTTATTTTAGCATCATCAAATCTCATTTCTCTCCACTCATCTGGATCAGAACCTTTACCTACAGGATTGGTTATTTCGGGAAATCTTTTCCATTCTCCTTTATTATTTTGATAATGAGTTGGTTTAATTTCCCCTGTTTTAGTATTGTAAAACACCATAGTATCACCTCCTTTATATAAAAGATGTTTTTTAGATTCTCTTTCTTCAACATCAGCGGCAAAAGGAAGTTCACCTGGGCCTATACTATCTAGTTCTTCTTGAGATAAAACCCAATCACTTAAATCAGTCATGGCATCAGCAGCTCGATTAAATTTTAAAGCTTCTATATGTTTATCAAATTGTCCTAACATTTGCAAACCATATCTCATAGAGCCTTCTAGATTAGCTTCTAATCCAAAACTTCTTAAAACATCATCAAAAGGTCTTAATTTATGGTAAATAGTATTTTCTAATAATACATCTGAATTAAGACCAAATCCTAAATCATTAATAGCCCCAGGTTCAGCGCTCCATATTTTATCCCACATCTCAGAAACCTCCATAAGTGAACCATCAGCATTAATTAAACTATTTTCGTCTATTATTTTTTCTCTATTTTCTTTTTTTATAACCTCTTCTATAAAAGGATTAACCATATTAGAATATTGTTTTTGGTATCTTTCCACTCTATCTTGAAAAGCGGGGTCATCTAAAATTAATTTATTAGCAAATACAGAGTATTCATTTTCTATTTCTGCTATTTTATCCCAATATCCTATATCAAAAGACCTAAAATATTTACCTTCAACTATAAAAGGATCTAGTTTTTTAACTAATTCCGCTTTTTTAGCATCTAAAAGAGCTGTGTTTTTATTTAAAACTGATTCTTGAATGTTTCTAATAAAAGGATCGTTATCAAGGAAATTATTGAATAATTTTTTACCATAATTTTCTCCGTCTTTAACATTGCTCCAGTCTATATTGTTAGGAGTAACAAATCCTGTTGATTCTACTGTATTTTTAAGATCTTTTGCTATAGCTAGATTTAATTCTTCATTTCTTTGCTCAGGAGTATCAATCCCAGCATCATTTACTCTTTGAATTTGTTGGTCTACAGTAAGAGTTAACATTTCTCCAGCTATTTTATTATCTAAATCTTCTGTAGTATATTCTTCAGTAGGATTAATAGTAATATTACTAAGATCTGGATTTTCAATATCTCTATCTGCTGCACATTCGGGACATGGTGTCATTGTACCCGGATAGTATACAGTTACATCTCCTGATGTATCTAACTCACTTAAAGGACCATCTATATCTCCTTGATCATATCCAATGTCTACTCCACTATTTTGTAACCCTGTAATATAAGTTTGATAATCTCCATTAGCCGCAACCCATCTATTATAATCTTCAACAGGACCTCCATTTTGTAAAATTAAATCAGGATTGTCAAGATACTGTTGAATCTCCTCTTTTTTAAACTTTACTCCATCAATTATTACATCATCAGATTTTTTTGGACCTATTACAACTGGTTTTACACCATCTGTAGCAACATTAACTAAAACCTCTTGTTCTGACATAAACTTTAGTTCAAGCTGGTCAAGTGCATCTTTGATTTCTTGTTCGCTTTTATTAGCTTTTTCAAGCCTAGCACGTAACGCTGCTTTTTTCTCTTCTAAGGTCTTTTCAGCCATATGATTTTATTTAAATTACTGGAGGAGGTGGTAAAACTGGAGCTACTGCATCAGCTTCTACTGCTAATTCTTCTTCTTCTTCTTCAATTTCCATCGGAATATTTTGATAATAAATTATCATTCCTGCTTGCCATTCTTTAATACCTAAATGAACTCTATAGAATTCTGGAATAGGCATATCAAATTCATTAAGATGATCTATAATTAATTTATCTTCTTCATCTGAAGTTAAATATCTTTTAATAAAAGTAGGTTGATTACTATATGAAAACCCTTCTTGTAATTTTCTTGTTAAACTATTTTCACTTAATTGAAAAAAGAACCATGCTTTCTGAGCATCTAACATACTAATAGGAGTACTAGATGTTCCTATCATACTCATTTTAAACCTATTCCCTTTCCAACCTGCTTTTACTTCTGGACTTACGGAATTATAAGTAGCATATTCTCTTCCAGTTAAAGGTTCAAAAAACCCTGCAGGTAAATCTATTTTGAAATTATTAGTAGAATAAGCGTATAAGATTCCAGGATTTCCACTTCCTACAGCAAACAATCCTTCTAAAAATCCGCTTTTCTCTCCTTTATATGTTATGTTACTATTAATAGCCTCGGTGTTAACAAATCTCATTTCATTTTGTTGAATAACTTTATCATCTTCTTCGCCTTTTATAACTTCTATAAATGTATCTCCTAAGTTGTTAGCATCTTCTTCTTCATCACCACTCGGCATGCTTCCTCCTAAAAAGAATTGAGGTTGAATATTACCTTCTATTTCAATCCCAGCATTAGTCCATGCTGTTCCTACATCAAAAGGTGATAAACTTTCACTAATATATATACTTAAGAAATTATCTTCTTTTATTTGATTAGAATCAACATCTGCTTTAACAATATAATGAGGAGTGTTTTGTATTAACATTATATTTTTTCCTTGTCGTACATCATTCATTATATAAAGTTGAGATTTAAAATGTTTTTGAAAGATATCACTAAACATATTTATAGCAACTGTTTGAGTAAATACACTTTTTTCTGCTTCATCATCATAATAATATGATTTATCTACTTTTACATCAGGAGTATAATCAAAACAATTTCCCCAAGCTAAAGCCATTAACACGCTTAAATCCATTTCTCTTTCATCTACTCCATTAAAATTTTTCTTTGATAGATTAGATATAAAAACAGGTAAATTTTTAGGTAAAACCTCTTCTACGGCTACCATTAAAGCTCCCCCTAATTCTTCAATTTCATCTAAACTCTTCCAATATCTTTCAATTTTCTGAGTCATTTGCTTTATCTCCTGTTGAGGCATGTTTTGAGCATTAGATTTTAATATAGTCTGCATTTGTAAAATACCTCCTGGTTCTTCTAATTCTCTAATTTTGTCTTTAACAATTTTTTCATTCAACTTAGGATCTTCATAAGGATTATCAGTATTAGGGCCATTTACAAAACTCCTATATTGAAGACTTAACCTCATTAATAGATTGCTTATGTTAGCTTTTCTTAATACAGAAACGGAATGTAACATTTCTTGATTAGTATTATGAGCTTGTAATAATTTTAACGAGTTTTCCATTTTAACTTAACTTCTTAAATTCAACATCTATTTTAGAATAATCAACTCTATCAAAACCGTCTGAGTGTTTTATAACAGCATAAGAAGGAATTTCGTCTGACATAACTCCTTGATATACTCCTGTTCCAAATATTTTGTTTATATATTCAAAACTATAAATATTTAATCCTTTATGAGATTTTCCTATTAATTTTATACTATGTTTTCCTCTTCTATCAGAAAAACCAGCAGCAATATTTCCAACACCTTGAGCCGTGGCACCCCATGCTTGAGTTTCCGCTAGATTAGCATTAGCTTCTGCTTCAGCATAACCATCCATCATCCCCGCAGCTCTTGCCATATCAGCATTAGTTCTAGCTTCTTCAACAGCAAACATATATTCCTCTCCTTTAGCAGCAAAATCTTGTTCTCGCGATGCCTGACCAATGGTAAGATCTTGATAACGTGTTGTAGCAGCAACTTTTTGTGTCTGCATTGCAGCTTCTCCTTGTGCTCTAAGCTTAGCATTACCAGCTTCTTGTTCTTGAATACTTGCGGCAATACCTTTTTTACTTTTCAACGCCATCATAGCTAAAGCTGTGGCACCACCCGCGGCCATTCCAGTAGCTTCCATTGTGTCTAAAGTATTAGCCAAACTTATATCGGCTTCTTCTGCTTGCATTTCTGCAGCAGCGGTTGAAACTTGAAGTTGATTATAAGGATTTGATATTTGTCCTGATAAATCACTAGCTAAACCTGACAAATCAGTTATTCCTGCGTAAGGATTAACGATATCTTGACGATTTTCTTTTAAATTGTTTAATTCAGTTTCCCATCTTTGTTTTTCAGTTTTTGCATCGTTTGCAGCTTTTTTAGCTTTATTTGCTGCTACGGCTCCTGCTCCAACTGCTACTGCGGTTGCTGCGACTGCTGTTACTACTGCCATTTTATTCTATATTTTTAATTATTTCATAAGAAGGATCTGTATCTACAGTCCAACCTAATTTTTTATGTGTTTCGATTAAGTGTTTATTTCTACCAATAGAAAAGATCTGTTTTTTTCCTGCTTCTTTACAAATTATTTCTGCAGAATTTATTAAGAGTTCGATAGCTTCTTTTCTATCTTTACCTCTATATTCGGGGTTAGATACAATCCATTCTAATAATACGCCGCTAGAATTAGTAAAATATAAAAATCCTGCGACTATTAAAACGTCTTCTTTGTATACCATTAAACCACCTGTTCCATTGTTTGGTAAAAATTCTTTTGGAGGATTCTGCCATTTAGGCCAAGCATCCCACCATTTAACTAAAATATCCCAATCAGATTCTTTTAGTTGTCTAATATTTAATTTCATATAATTTATCTATTACTGTAGTTACTACCTACTGCAAATAATTCTTTAGGTCCTGTAGGATCTGTAGTATTATCTGTTTGTAGTTTCACTGTTGCATAAAATGCTTTGATACCAGATTCTTGAGCCGCGTCTGGAATTACCTCCATAGCTCTTATAGTACCATTATTTTTTAGAGCTGCATAATAAGTGTTTTGTTTTCTATCAAAACCTGCTCTATATTCTATTTGTGATACAGGATCTGTATAAAATCCTTCATCATAACTATATATTCTTTCTACACTATCTGTATAACTTGTATTTCCTAAAATAGGTTCTTGAGGATTAGAATCAATACCTGTTACATCACTTGTAAAACTACTAACAGGTACTTCCCAACCATTACTTCCTTCATAACTAATAGTTTTAAAAGTTTTCATTCTAGTAGGGTCTGGATTAAACACGAATGTTACGCTAGATCCATATTGTTCCCCATAAAAATTATTATAAAGAGGGTTTATATAATGTTGATATATACCATTCTTTTTAAATGATATAAATCTCCCTAAACAACTAGTAGTTAACCAAGGTATATAATCAAAGAAACTAGTCCAACCGTTTATTCTTTCATCATATGCTAAAGTAACTTGAGGATTTCCTAAAGTAACAACATAATTTTTATTATAAATATCCCATCCACCAGTTATTTCTCCATCTTCAGATAAAGTATCTCTAAAATAATCTATCATTCCAAAATTAGAAATTTGTTCTATACCACTAGCTCCTAGTTTTAATACTGCAGATTGATCCTTATCAGTCCAATATTTATTATAACCATGTATAGCGAAAGATCCTGGGTCTTTAGATATTCCATAATTTCCTTGAAAAGGAGTTATTTGTCCTATAACTAAAGTTCCAGTAGTAGTTAATTTAGAACCATCTGCTGTATAAATAGCATCTTTATCTATCAAAGCATTATTAACTTTCTTTTCTTGGAATATTAACAAATTAGTGTTCTCTGCATATAATTTTTGTATACTACCTGACCTTGGATCTACCGTTCTACTTATAACATCACCTATAGGAAATTGGTTTGTATTGTTTACTCCTGTACGAGAATTAAATATTCCTGAATAAATTAATCTATTAGTAAACACTTGTTGTTGAGGACTATCTTCTACTGAATAAGCTTTAATTCCATAATCTGTTGATACATTATTATAACCTCCTCGTATTCTAGCTTCTTCTACATACCAATCCTCATATACGTTAGCATCTATATAACCATCACCTGTTGTGGGATCTGGAGTACCATTAGTGGTACCTCCACTATTAACACCTATTGGTGCGGGAGGATCGAGCTCAGTATATTGAGTAGCGTTCTTCAATCTCTTTAACCAAAAGGAGTTAAAATATGATAGTTCTATAGTAGTAGCCATATATTATTATTACTTGTTTTTACTTATTATTACACCGGTCCTGTACAGTCTACACATGGGGTTCCAGTTTTACCTGTAGTGCCGTCATAAAAATCTACCGAGAACCGTGAATCTCCCGGATAAGTTCCACAACCAGGTCCTGATATTCCATTGTTTCTTACTACATATTCACCTGGAGTATCAAATTGATAGGTTATAAAAGAACTTGTAGCTCCGGTTCCTCCTACTGTTAAGTTATTCCAACTTCCTACTGTTACTCCAAATTTATCTATAGCAGGTTGCCAACTAGCAGCTGCACTAGTTCGGTAAATAATAGTGTAGTGTGTTACAAAATCTACTGGTAATAAAGTAGCGTTTTTATCTAATTTAGCAGTAATTACTAATTCACCTTGAGTTAAAGCTGCATTACTAAAAGCTGGTGGTGGGTCTGGAAAACAATAAGTTGGAGCTAACCAACCCGCTATAGCCTCTGTTAATACATTATAGTATCTAATTCCTGAAAATGTTCCTCCTGTTACAGGATAACTAGTCACACCACTTCCTGCTGGAGCTGGTAATGTAGCAAAATAAGAATCACTTCCACTTAGTGTAGCATTATTTACAAAATTACTTGCCCCAAAGAATACTTCTAAAGGTAAACCAGTACCTGAACTACATGTGGTGTCTAAACCTGCCATTGCACTTGTAGGTCCAAAACATATTGCCTGTTCTGTATCAGGTATCCCTACAACTATATCTACATCTATACTGGTAGATAAACTATTAGGACTAGATACACATGTTATAGAAGCATCGGTTAACGTAGCTTCAATTGTATAAGTGCCGTTCATTAAAGAACCACCCGTTATAGTAACCACACCTGTATAAGAGTCTATACTAAATACTGCCGTAGAGCCTACTGGAGCTGATGTAATAGCAAGAGTCCAACATAATTCTGCTGTATTATTAACTAAATCTATAGAACCGTTTTGTCCAACAAATGTCCCAATACTAGTATTACCTATTATAAAACCTATATTAGAAGATCCATCTACTTGTCTAGTTGTAGGATCTAAAGCACTATAAAATCCTGCAGCTGGAGGTCCAACTTGATCTACTACAGGCGCTATATTTGTTAAAGTAATAGTGGTTAGATTATTTAAATCATCTACATATAAACCTGCTCCCGATGTAGTTCTAAAAGAAATTGTCCATGAATCTGCTTTTGTAACTGAAGGTGTTCCATACCAAAATTCTTGATTAGTTTCTATATCAAAATCTCTATTAGGGGTTCCAGCTGGAGTATCTACTAAAATAAATGGAGGTGTAGGTGTAGTAACATCATTTCCATTATTATCTAATATCTCGGTAATTACTGCTCCTACTCCCGCAGGACCATCTAAAGTTATCCAATTACCCGAAGAATCAGTAAATTTAAAATCAGTATTAGTTATAAATCCTATTGCATTATTTTCAGCTACTACACCCATAGTTGAGGTAGAACTTATAACACCCGCATATTCATCTAATACTTGATCATTTAAAAATACTAAATTACCTGTAGTAGTAGTTTCCCAAAATATTTCTATTAAACTTTCTACTGGTTCTGTTTCTGACACGCTTAAATAAGGTACCATACACGCAGTAGCACCTCCTAAAGCTGTAGGATATCCTTGATTAGTAACATATGCGCCTAAGGTATTCAATACTGGGGAGGTTGGTTCTGTTAATTGAGGTTGAGGTTCTTCCGCCCCTACTTTAAGACCAGCACATAAAGGATTTTGTTCTACATTATAAAAACTTTGTTCTGCTCCAGCAGGTCCCCAAGGAATTTGAGGAAACGTAACTACAGGTGCACCAGCGTTATCAAACACTCTACTAACGTTATTAAATTCTCCTTTAGTAGCATTAGGATCAAAGGGAGAATTTGCTAATTCTAAACCACCTGAACCTACTGAGCCTATAGTTGTAACTTCATCTGGTTTTCTACCCGGGAAATATTGAGTATTCCACGGATTAAGTCTAGAATTATAATATTGTACCGTTGGTAATTGTTTAGCAATAACAGAAGGATTATTTACTCTTCCAAATAACTTAACAGAAGCAGAAAATTCATTTTGTAAAGGTCCTACTTCATTTAAATCTCTTGGGACTTTATTTATATTATCACTTAACAAAATAGAAAAAGCTACTCTTCCTCTATCAATAACATTTGTTACAGGATAACCAGATACAAAACCAGGTAAATAAACATTATAATATTCTTGTTCTTGTTGTTTTACTACAAATTTATACGATCCCCAACCTAATACGTTAACTGGATTAACAGTTACTTCAATTTCTGCTCCAGTTCCTGTACCCCCAGTCACATCTAAGAGCTGTCCGGTAGCGTAACCAAACCCACCATCTAAAATTTTTCCACCTGTTATTCCACCAGCACCATCTATTTGAGTAACTTCAAAACTAAAATTTTGTCCTAAACCTAAATTTAAAGCTGGATAAGCAGCTCCACATACATCACCTACAAGGTAATTTATTCCAGCAACTTCAATAGTGAAAGAATCTACACTAGTATTTTTATAAGATTTGTATAATCCTGGTTCTCCAGTTTGTTCATTCTTAGTAACTTGAGTTATACCGTTATCTACAACCACTCTTAATACACTACCTAACCATTTATAAGTAATTATATCATTAACAGGGTTGTTAACGTCTTCCCATTCTTTATAAGGAACATAAATAGTAGAACCATTTTTAGTAGGATCATCATCGTTTTTAGATAATATAACACTTGATTGCCTACCATATCTATCTGCTAATACCCATCCTACTTGATAATTTCTATTTTGCTTAACAGTGTGATTAGGGTATTGAGCATAATTATTGAAGTTTAAAGACTTGTTATTATAAGTTACTTGATAATCTAAAGTCCTTGGAGGAGTATGATTTTGGGTATAATTTCCATAAGTAATTCTACTTCCAATAATTTCTTGAGCTAAAGCTTTTACTGGTACTTTATCGTAAACTCTAGTATCTTGATTAGAAGGAAGAGTCTTAAATGGTTTTATAGATTTATAATCAAAAGTATAATACCATTGAGTAGGAGAATTAGAAGGTATACTAGTAATTTCTCCTATTGAAATTGCACTAGTATCTATAGATTCTAATATTTTAGTGGATAATCCATCAGATTCTTTATATAAAATTTCTATACTATCTATTTGATAATTATCTCTTAAGGCCGCTAATGCTTCGGTAGAATTTAATCCATCATCAGGTAAAGGAATTTTTAAAGCTACTTGATCTACTCTATTTTCAAACCACTGTACAATTGTACTCGTATAAGAGTCTACCATATCTTGAGTACTTTCATTAGGACCACCTCCAAAAAGACCATTTTGTTTAGGTATAAAACATATTTGAGTAAAAGGAGCAGATAGTGAATATTCATTGTCTGCAAATTTAAACCTATAACTAAATCTTATAAATTTATCTTCTATAAAATCTGGATCACCAGTAAAACTATTATCAAAATTAGGATTTGCACTAACACTAATGTCATCACCACCAGGTCCTACTGCAGTTGTAGTTATATCTTTAGTTAATTGTATAGTTACACTAGTACCCGGAGTAATATTATCAACAGCGAATATTCTTACATCATCAGCTATAGTAATCGAAGCATCGATACTAGTAACTAAATCTCCTACTTTAGGTGTGTATTGAGGACTAGGATCTGCAATTGTATTTATATAAGGATAATATAAAACAATAGGAGTACCAGCTGCTATAACTCCTACAGCTGTAGCTACATCAAAAGTAGTATTAAATCCATTTTCCTCTAACCTCTCACTAGCATTTTCCATGGTAGTTCTAGAGAAAGTAATATCTA
>Ga0208793_1000820_pt1 | contig 19485 bp, 20 predicted proteins | sample 17_taG_FD_184092 | JGI IMG/M metagenome (GOLD analysis project Ga0208793, IMG submission 184092) | Marine viral communities from the Subarctic Pacific Ocean - 17_ETSP_OMZ_AT15314 metaG (SPAdes) (version 2) | ecosystem: Environmental > Aquatic > Marine > Oceanic | place: Pacific Ocean | collected...
TACCCGCTCCCATTCTTAATTTGGCAACAGCATCTGTGCCAGTGCCAGCATCAACGGTAAGTGCATCAACTTTGGCTACACCATCCACGTTTATTGATGTATTGAATTGGCCTGTTGTAAAACTACCAGCCGCCGGAGTCGTTCCACCAATGGTTGCGCCATCGATATTACCACCGTCGATGTCGGGGCTATTGAAATCTAAATCTGCAATATCTCTGGCTTTACTCATTGTTTACTCGCTCCAAGGCAATCCAGTTTGTTTAACTGGAGTCATCTGTGCTGTTACCTTTGCGGTTAGCACTTCTTCAATATTTGTTACTTCTTCTTCGCCTAAGCTGTCTTTTACCCAGCCCATTACTACGCTTTCAGTAAGATCGTCGTAGCTAACGAACTCTGATGATGTTGCATCAGGCTCTAGTATAACTTCGCCACCATTTACTGCGTAACCCACGGGGCCAGTATTTACATTATCCACGTCAGGCTCGACTACTTCTCCTGTAGCAGAACACTGCCATTTAACATTTGTGACGCCACCATCTGCGATTACAGATTCAACGTCATTTACTTTCCAATCGATTGTAATCGACATAATTTTCTCCTTAGTTTAAATTAGGCCCACGGAAGTGTGGGCTGTTGTGAAGCTAGTAAGCTATCCAGTGTAGCTTCTAATGTAGCTATTCGATCTACGCCGAACGAATTTTTTGCAAACTGAATTACTTGTGCTTCGGTAAGATCACTAAACTGAATAAAAGATGCACCTTTAGCGGGTACAGGCAAACTAACCACTCTAGTCTGTTGGGCGGATTTATTTGTCTCTGAGTCTGTAGCTGTTGCATTCATAGTTACTGTACTTACAACTGAACTAAAGCCATTCAACTCTTCTGGGTAAGACCAGACCTCATCTACTGTGTATGTATATTTTACTGTCATAATTAATCCTTAACTCATTCCGGGGAAATTACCCCAAACGTGGTTCCAATCGTTACCTATCCCATGAAGAGTTACTTCGACACAGTAGTACAAACTGCCGTTTGAGTTAACTACTTCTAGGTCGTTACCATTCCACGCGAGGCTTGGAACCGGGACACTGCCGAGATTAGAATCAAATACTTGTTGAAGACCTAAGTTACCCGAAATAATGTATCTAGTTATACGGGAGTTAGAAGGGGTGCCGTAAATCCCGTGAATAATAACTTCGCCAGTTGCTTGGGCGGATGAACTCCCCCGAGTAAACAAGGTATATGAACCAGCCCCTCGTTTATTTCCGACGTTATACGCCTTATGACCACTGTCACCAAAAGTGTCTACTTGGTAACCATTGCCAACTAATCCTGCGGGAGTTAACGATGCTGACATTATTTACCCTCCAATTCGTTAATTCTATTTTCTAATTCCATAATCTTTTTATTGGCTTCCTGTAGAGCCGCTACGATTACCGGGGTAATACGCCCGTAATCCATCGACATCATTTCATCACTATCAGGATCGCCTGAGACAGCTTCTGGAACGATGTCCATCATCTCTTGAGCAATGAAGCCGTGGACTGCGTCTGCTTCTGGATCAGCTTTCCATCCGTGCGTGACAGGGTTCATCGCCATCAGCTTGTCTGTGCCGTCAGTGATGGTTTCGATGTCTTTCTTCAGTCGGCGGTCAGAGGTTGTGTTGTAGACTATCCCTGCGGAAGTACCAACAATAGAACCAACTGGGTTATTGCCAGCATAGAGGAACTGAGTGTAAGTATGACTGCCGCCGTAACCTCCTAGCTTCAAAGTTACGTCTCCACCTGAACCATGTATGGCGTAAACTTGCGCCGTAGGGTATGTAGTGTGACCTGTTGTTCCTACGCAAAAACGACTACCCGTGCCAACTAATACGTTGTTATCACCAGCATCAACCTTGAACGCATTAGCGTTAGATGAAGACTCAACACGGAAGTCTACGTCATAGCTATTTTCATTTACGACAACGGCGTCAGGTTGTAACGTAAGGCGTGTTTCCATTGTTCCCGCATCAAGAACATCAAAACGTAAATATCCTGTTGTTGAACCCGAGCTAGTTTTACCGCCAATAATTTGCGCCCTGTTGACCACTCCGCCAGTGCCATTTACTTCAAAATCTATTTGAGCCTTATGTGAAGAAGAGATGGACGACCCAGTGTTCCGTACTGTTAAACCTGTGTAGTTGAACGCGCCCCCAAATTCAGCTTCAAAGCCGCCCGAAGTTTGAGTTAGAACCCGATCATTGCCACCATCAACAAGAAGACCATGGGACGTAGCATTAGTCTCAACGCGGAAGTCTAGGTCGTTGCCAGAGTTGTTCAAGGCGATTTCAGTAGGGGCTATTTCAAAGCTAGTAACACCGTTTGACCGAATCGTAAAAGTATTCGTGTCGTTGTTATAAAGTAATGCGCCTTTATTAGAAGTTCCGTTGTTATAAAATATTCCAGCAAATTGATCGGTATCCGCTTTCAGTGAAAGATTAGTAGTGCCTCCCGTACTTTCTACGCACAGCGTACCTAAAGCAGAAGTGCCTCCAACATTAACCCGGCCATTACCGCCATCAACAAACAGCGCGTGAGTGTTGTTGTTAGACCCAACGCGGAAGTCCGCCGTCGCCGCCCCCGCTTCGTTAATTATGGTTGAGCCCATACCATTAATTTCAAAAGCATTACCGTGATACCCTGAGACTTTCATCATACCCGCGGAAGTCATATTCGACGTGTGGGCTGAGCTATCAATCTCTAAAGCAAACGTATCATTCGATAGGCTTGTGTCATCTTGAACAACCTTCAAGACGTTATTATAATTGTTGCGAAGTATTACTTGGCCCTCAACGCTTACATCATCGTGGGCGTAAAGTTTTCCAATGTGATGCTCGGAAGTGGGGTCATTTGCAGTATCAAATAGAGTTGTCCCCGATGTTATTGTACTTGCAGTTATACTTCCTGAATCTTGTATATGGGAACCGGAAACTTGTCGCCAAACCGTATCAATAAAGCAGTTAACATAATCCCCGACGTGTAGCCAAACGTAGTAATTGTTTGAGCCATCATCAATGAGTTTGACCGATACAACATCAGAACCAGAGTCATCATCCGTGTTTTCGTACCACCAGTGCCCCTTGGCAGTTCCTGTCCTTTGGGCAAATGTAAAGTGAACATTTACGTTTCTTAGGGTATCCCCTTGGTCATACGCGGCTTTTACAACCCCTGTAATCCCACCATCAGTACTGCTAGAAGATCTAATTCTTCCTAGTAAAAATGATTGAGTACCCGCACTAGAAGATATTGCGTACTGTCTTACCTTTGAAGACGCTTTATCAAGGTGCAACAAACCATCAGTAGTCTTTATGGCTCCTGATAGTGTAGGCGTAGAAGTAGGTACAAAGTTAGTACCGTCATAAGCTAGAAGATCATTCGTACTTACCCCACCTGTATTAACGTCAGTCATGTCAGTCAGCGACTGGTTAGACAGAACAAAGGTACCGTAAGTTACAACTTCTAAGATATCACCTGTAGCCGCGCCAGAAGCTAACTGAATGCTAGTTCCTGAAGTCGCAGTGAAATCTACACCGTTAACGAGACGGATACCTGACAAGAATACGTCAAGGAACCCGGCATCGTAGCCAAGTGCATTACTGTTATCATCCGCACCACTGAACGTAGTTTGGTTGTTTGTAGCTGTATACTTGTAACGCTCAGATGTACCGTTGACCGCTGAACCGGCTGATTGCCATCCAGAAGATCCATAGACCTTCATGATCTGTGCAGTTGTATCAAAGTACAACGTACCTATAACGAGAGATCCACCGTCATTGTCTGTAGTTGGTGCGCTAGACTTAGCTCCAAGGAATCTATCGTCGAATAGATCATAAGAAGCGGCGGATGAAGCGGCACTGTTGGCGGCATTAGTTTCGCTGGTAGAAGCGGCGGAGGCGGAGTTTGCACTCGCCGTTGCACTGTTTGCACTATTGGTAGCCGATGTTGCGGCCGCTACTGCGGATCCGTGGATCGCGTCTACATAGCTTTTTCTAGCTAGATCATCTGCGTTGACAGGATCTGCTGATGTCGTAATTTTGTTAGTGCCAATGCTGATGTTGCCTGTCATTGTGCCACCAGCGGTAGCTAGTCGCGTATCACGCTGGGCGTCAGTGTAGGCTTTAGTAGAAGCGTCTTGGGCATTTGTAGGATCTGTTACGCCAGTAACTTTGTTAGAGCCCATAGCAATAGTACCCGACATGGTGCCACCAGTTAGGTTAAGTTTAAGAGCGTCCTTAGTATCTACATAACTCTTAGTAGCCGCATCTTGAGCCGCTGTAGGATTACCCACGCCCGTGAGCTTATTCGTACTCATTGCGATTGCGCCCGTCATAGTGCCACCGGCTTTCGGTAGCTTAGTCGCAATCTCGGCTGAAATTGTTGCACTGAAGTTTGGATCGTCGCCTAACGCATCTGCAAGCTCATTTAATGTGTCGAGTGCGCCCGGGGCTGAATCTACAAGGTTTGCTACCTCAGTATCTACATAACCTTTAGTAGCCGCGTCTGAATTAGCTGTTGGAGTTGGTAAACCAGTTACTTTTGCACCGCCTGACATAGTCAGGTTACCTGTCATACCGTCACCGGCCTTAGTAACTTTTAGTGCGTCGTTTGTATCAACGTAATTCTTAGTAGCCGCATCTTGTGCATTAGTAGGATCAACAACATTAGTAAGTGCTGTGTTAGTAAAGTTTGCAGTACCATTAACAACCACATCGTTAAACGTAGAAGTTCCAGAACTGGCTGTGATATTACCTGTAACGTCGCCCGTTACATCTCCAGTGATATCTCCAGTTACGTTGCCTGTAACATTACCTGTGACGTTACCAGTTACATTGCCCGATAAAGAGCCTGTAATGCCGCCAGAGGACGTTAGAGTAGTAAAGGCACCAGAAGCCTCAGTTGTGCTTCCTATAGCCGTACCGTCGATTGTACCGCCGTTAATGTCTACTGTTGCAAGCGTTGCTTGGCCTGATGTTGAAACTGTTGTGAATGCACCACTAGAAGCAGAAGAACTACCTATAGTAGTCCCGTCGATAGCACCACTGTTGATGTCTACCTTGCTGATGTTAACTTCGCCTGATCCTGCTGGAGTAAGGTCGATGTTTCCATTTGAGTTAGTGCTAGTGATCGCATTACCGTTAATATTGATATTGTCGATCTGTGCTTCTGTTACTGCGCTGTTGGTACCTAAAGTAACACCATCTACTGTACCGCCGTTAATGTCGGCTGTAGTTACTGCGCCCAGATTAGATACTGTAGCACCAGATAGGTTAACTGTACCTGTAGCTGTAAGCCCAGCAAAACTACCAGACGCGGGTGTACCCGCACCAACTGTAGTGCCGTCTACGCTACCGCCATCGATATCTGCGGTATCCGCTTCAAGAGCGTCAATCTTAGCAGTTCCATCGATGTACAGATTACGCCACTCAGACCCGGTAGCACCGAGATCATAAGTAGAGTCTGCTGAAGGAATAAGGTGAGAAGCTACGTCTGCTGTAACTGTTACAGTGTCAGAGGCCGCATTACCAATTGTAGTATTGCCGTTAACCGTGAGGTTACCGGACATGATTGTGGTACCAGTAATACCTACGCTACCACCTACTGTAAGAGTAGTAGTTACGCCCAGTGAAGCTAGAGTACTTAGGCCTGTTACTCCTAGAGTACCGCCTACTGTTGTATTACCTGTAACAGCAAGAGCGCCGCCAACATCAGTATTACCTGTGCTGGACATAGTCTCTGCGTTGATGTCATCGATGTAACCAACACCATCAACATAAATGTCTTTAAACTGGAGTGTAGAAGTACCGATATCTACGGTGTTTGTGACCTTCGGTGCAATAATACCTGTGCCAAAACTAGCGGCAACTAGTGTTACCCAGTTAGCGTTGTTCGTCGTGTTGTATAAACATAGGTGTGTATAGCCGGTGGAGGCGTTGATCCACAACGAGCCGGGAGCGTAGCCCTCAGTGTTATCATTGGTTGCTGTTGGGTCGGACGTGGCAGTCGTGTTGTTACGTCCGCCAACACCACCGTGAACCACAGGAAGATAACCAGATACGGAGGTAGTAAGCGGTATCTTGGGTGCATTCCCTGTTGAGCCATCGTGTGAGTGTCCTGTTGATGAGTTAAAAGCGGCTAGAATCTGGTTAAATTCTGCATTAAGTGGCGGTGCAGTAATATTAGCACCGTTGATAATGTCCGCGACTGATTGTCTAGTATATCCCGCCATTAACGTCTCCCTGCGATGCTAAATTCAAAAACAATACCTTGGATGCTGTATGGGTTGAAATTTCCCAAGGTAACAAAGGTAAGCTGGCATGCGTACCCTGAGCCTTGTAGGCTCGTTGTAATGATGGGCTTTTCTGTGCCCCCGTAGTTAATATTTGTACCACCATAATTAATATTTTTCCCTTTATATCGTACTGGTGCGCCCGACGATTCTTGTGAATAGGAACTAGGCTTTGCTGTATTGGGATCTTCCCAATCGTAAGTAACCGCCATGTTCAGAGTGAGAGGGCCTTCTGCACGAATAAATGTATTGGCTTTACGCATGGTCTTTTTGACCTCGGTGTCGCCGTAATCAAAAAACGGGGTTGCGTATACGGCTAGGATATCTTCACCGTCGAACTGGGTAGTCTTCTCTTGTTGGTAGACTTTCCCGTTGTAGTCCCCGTGTAAAATAAGTTCGCTGGATCCTACATAAGCTGAGTCACAACAACTCGCCCGGATACCAACTATTTCACCAAACTCCCATCCTAGTCGTTGGTCTGCTGACCTAAGACCGCCGATAATACCGAAGCTGTCTTGAGTGAATATATCGTCATCTCCAACAAAGTATCTCAATTGAGACTTACTTCGTATGACTACTCCGTTAAGTGTTTCTAGATCGTAATCCTGCGGTAGTGCGGTAAGCAATTGCTGTATTGGTTTAGAGATAGTCTCTAGCTCAACGTCACCAATTCTACTTGTACCAGCTACCGGTCGTAATCCATCAGGTGCTAGAAAGACAAGATCACCCCCTAACTCCAACACCGAATCTCTTGCAATACAACCTACGTTGGTTGTGATCTGGTCTAGAACAAACCCGGCTGTTACGTCGGGGGAAACTTTCTTAATACCGTTAGTACCAAAAATAAATAAGTCACCACGGAAGGGTTTAAACTGTACTACGTCGAAACCGATTGCTAACTGTCCAGCGCCAGCGGCGGCAGTGAACGTAAGAGGATCTAGTGGAGCCGAGTAGGCGATTGTAGCTTGGGCTACTCTGTCACCACCAAAGAACAAATGGTTCTCAAAGGCGTCTACTAGTTCAGGTCGTGCTAAGGCGCTTGCTCCGCCGGGACTTGATGCACCCCCTGAGTTATTGGGGCTAATTGCTTTCCAGTTAATTCCGTCAAAAATGACGGCGTTATTAACACCATCTACAAAACAAATCTTGTTACCATCACCAAAGTTAAAGCTAATATGACGTAGTTTCTTAACCTCTCGAACCCCGTCTTTAAACTTATGTACAATTCCGGTGTTGTATTCTGCCCATGCCGCGAAAGCTACATATCGATAGAACTTGTACTCGTTCGTATCTACCTCGATTATGTCACCAACTGTAGCACCGGATGAAAGCGTTACGCTAGTAGCATCGTGGCTGTATCCAGAAAGTGTGGTAGTTGTACCGTTTCTTGTCTGCTTAACAATCGTGTTAGACGTATTGTTGTTAGCCAGTGTTCTAGAGTTTGAGTCCGCTCCAGAGAAAACAGTTTGTCCTGCTGTCGCTGTGTAAGTAAACTTCTTAACCTTTCTAGATACGATAACAATATCGGAATCTAGGTTGTCATCTTTATGGATAGATACGGATAGAATCTTACCTTCGGAATTAGCTGGATCTACTTCTTGATGGTTAGCGTTTGGATTATAAGGAGTAAAACCTTCTATCCTACGGTATCCACCAAATAGACTAACTTCGTAGTTAACCAATCGAGTTGCGGCACCGGGGCTATTTTCACTCAAATCAAGATGATTTTCGTTACTGTTAAGACCCCCGCCACAAATGACTTTATAGGACTGTACGCGATCTGCCATATTAGAGACCTATATATTCAGGGCTCATTTTAGAATTTCTAGAAACCCGTGTGTCGTAAACTCGCTCGTATTTGTTAATGAAAATACCCTGCATGTTTTTAATGCCTTGCTGGAAAACCTGTATAGATACGCCAGCGGCTTCTGGGTTATCCCGGAACATGTACATGTAGTATAAAGCCCCGTCGATAATCACATTATCATATGAATTTGGTATTCTGGTTTGATCAGAGAAATTAGTTAAGCCTACGTTATTCATGTAGTATTTAAACTGGATGTTGTATTGCTTGTCCGGTGAGGGGCTTACAATGTATCCGTTACCGTGAGACGGCGCTACAAACTCCGGGCATCTAATACCGATTACCCCAGCGTTATCATCATCACTCTTGTACTTTTTGTAATAAACATCACGATCCATGAACTCTAGCATCTTGTGTTCGACACCTAGAGATTCATTCTTCTGGATCTGAAAACTATTCCAATCAACAACTTTAAAATACTCAGGCCAAGAATACTCTTCCTGACCTACTAATAAAACTTGTGTGTGTTGAGCGGCGTTAAAGGGCCACTCGTATTCAGCTTGGTTAATCTGACCAATAGCATCTACAATAGCATCCTTAGCAAGGGTTTGCACACCTCGCGTGTTGGAGAAGTCTGCCTCAGATATTTCTACTTCGTTAATCTTACGAAGCAGTTTGTTAGTGAGGTCAAGATAAGTAGATGGCATTGGTCAAATTACTCTAAATTTATATAAAAAAGGGGCAACCCTCCTAAGAAGGCTACCCCTTACTCAGTTACGCTAAGTTGTAATGAGCAGTCATTAGACCTTCAGGACGAAGGATCTTACGACCATACAACTGCATACCACGAACGATATCAGCGAATGAACCTGTATCACGGTAGCTTTCAGTCTTAGCCAACTGCTGTGCAGTAGCTACGCAAGACTGGTGTCCAGCTACAACTACACCAAAGTTCTCTTCTGAACCGACTGATGCAGAAGTTCCTGCGCCTGTTCCGAAGTATGGCAAGTTGTTAGACTTGTACACTTTAAAGCCACGGATAAGACCGTTACCAACACGACCATTGCGAAGCTCTTCGCCACCGCCAAAGTCAGAGTTGATGAACTTAGAGTCTTCGTCCATTAGCAACTCATAGAACACTGGATCTGCAACGAACCAACGATCTGCTGAGTCCACGTTAGCTTCATCCATTTTACGAGCCATTCTGTTAAGAACTGCTAGAGGGCTAGTGATACCACCAGCACCGCCACCAGCGGCTAGAGGGATTGAAGTTAAAGCGTGAGTATCCGCATCTGCTGAACCACCAAGATCAGAACCACCGAAATCAGTGATGTCTAACTTGTTAGCAAGCAACAGTTCATCAGCACCAGCGGCTGAATCAGCCTTAGTACCGTTAGCGGCTGTACGAGCAATCCAGTTACCACCACTCTTCTCAAAACCAGATAAGTAACCTAATACTTCTTGGTCATAAGTGTCGCGTAGTTTGAATGCGGCGCGGTCAGTCGCTAAGTCCATGAAATTAACATGGCTGTGTGCGGCTTCGATATCGTCGATCTTGAACATGTAGTAGTTCGCCTGATCGATGATCAGTGAGAAATCAGCATCGCTAAGATCCTGCGCCGCAACTGCTGTGCCACGGGCATAATCAGAAACTGTGATTTCTGGTTCTTTGATTATCTTGACGCTATCGCCGTAAGAAGCGATTTCACCCATATAATCGGTGTTTGTGATGTCCTCCACCACTGATGTATTCCTAAAAGATTTTTGAACCTTTTGTGAATAAATTACAGGACTAAAATTACCATTAGGTAGGTTGGTATAGCCCGAAGCCTTTTGAAAAGCCATAATGCATCTCCTATAGATGTTAAGTTAAATTAGCACTAAAATTTTGTGGCGTAGCCACTAGTGCCTGAACGAAACAGAAGGGAATACTTCATTAAGGGCTAAGTTCTTTCGGGTGTCTTCGAGAGAAGGGCCAAAGATACTTAGGTAACTTTAGAGTGTTCTTCTGAAATTTAAGGGAAGGATGAGGTAGGAAAGTATGTATAACTAAAGTTAGACTTCAGAAATACATAGTTTTCGGCTCGGTTTGTTAAGGTTGTTATACCACAATTACTAAGTAATTAGCAAGGGGTTTAACGCGCTCCACCAGTTACATCATATTCAAACAGCCCTTTACTGATTGATTCCATGATTTTAGCTTCGTTCTTTTCGTACTCAGCCGAACTCATGTTCTGTACCTGACTTTCTGTGAACATGGACTTACCGCTAGTTGGTGCGGCTACTCCACTTCTTCCAATGGCCTGAGCGGCGGCACTGGAGTTCTTAGTTCTTACTCTTCGGATACCTTTGTCGGACTTGTAGAGATCAATTGCTCTAGCCGCCGCCTTGGCATCTTGGTTGTTACGATAGAGGGAATCCTGAATATACTTAGGTTGTTCAGCTACCCAATCGTGAAATTGTTTCTGACCCCGTATCTTAGCGAAATCCGGGTGCAACTTGTTTAGTTCCATCATAGCTTTCTCAGCTTTGACGCTATCCTGTTGCTTCTTGATATCTTGGATTTCTACCTTTGCTTCGTCATAGACTTCTTTAATTCGCTTCTGGGCGATGGTGTCAATGATCTTAGCAACATCTGGGTACTTGTTAGACCACGCTTCGACTTCTTCTTCGGACTTAGGGAATTTAATCTGTCCGCGTGTCGCATCGTTAAGTTGCGCTTGCATCTGACTAATCTCTTGATCACGTTGCGCCATCTGCTGTTGCATATGACGGCGAAGGTCACCGTAGCGTTTCTTAAAACTTTCCTCGTCAGCATTTGCGGGGGGTGGTGGGGGTGTTGCGTTTGTTGTAGGTGCCGCTTGCACCTCTTCTGTCACCTGATCGGTTTCATCCCGATAGGCATTTCTGTACTTAGCCATATAGTCTCCGTTGGGGGCCGTTAAAGTAGACTAGCCGAAGCTAGTGGTTTATGCGGGTAGCCCGTACCGCAAATTACCTTTTCATCACAGCGATCTTTACGCTGGGACGATAAGTATTTTTGCCGTCTGAAGAGTCTTCTTCCTCTTCGACTTCCATTGTTTCTTCTTCTATTTCTGATTTTGCTTCTTCGATTACGTTACCTTCTTCGGTCTCGTACTCTTCTTCAGTTTCGTAATCTTCATACTCGCAGTCGCAGTCTTCTTCACCACAACACTCATAGTCTTCATCTGCGTAGTGATACCCTCTACCATCACAGTGTTCACAGCCTTCGCCATCACACTCAGGACAAGGAACCTTATCTGCTTCTTCGTCATCGATCTCTTGGATCTGACCCTCAGCGTACATAGCCATCAAGCCAAACTTAGCTTCGTCGCGTAGCGACATAAAAGTCTTCAAACCATGATAGCGAACAACGTCCGCTGGAACGACGTACTCACCGTCGCTTAAAACTGCTGGAATATCATCACGGACATTCATCTCGTTAGATCCCGGAGGAATTGGGTTTCCTGACACATCATCCATGCCAACCATCATACCGCCACACTCTGGGCACATCGGATCTCCGCATCCCCCTAGCATCATATCTTCTTCGTAATTATGCATTATTTGGCTCCCTCCAGAGCTTGATCACGCAGTGTCTGGAACCTTCGCAACTCTGCAATTGCGCCCTGTACTTCCAGTATCTTTTCGTGTTCTTTTGTATTTTCTAAAAAATTACGCATCGTCTCGATACGAGTATCTACATAGTCTTGTAATAACGGGTACTTCTCTATGTCATTGACTAGAGGTAATATTTTCTTCGCTAAGACTTTTTCCATTACTGCGGCTGACCTTCAGGTGGTGCTGGGGGTGGGTTACCACCGTTTGCTCCTCCACCTTCTCCCGTAAATCCGGGAGCGCCGGGTTCTGGTGCATTACCGGGAGCTATGTTCCCGCCACCATTACCGGTTGGGTCTTCGGGACTAGGTGCCCCTTGTTGCTGTTGTTGGGGTGGTTGCTGTGGCATCAACGCCGCTACCGCCGCCATCATCTCAGCTTGGATCGCCGCTTCTCTTGGATCGTTAAGAACCTTGTCCTCATCCAGATCCATACTCGCGGCAAGCTCTCGTAGTATGTAATCATACTTAACAAATGGAGCCATGCTGGGGTTTCCTGTCATCTGCATAAACTGCAACAGACGCTGGGAACGTACCTCGTTTCGCATTAGGCTTTCTGTACCTTTGGCTACGACATCGAGATCCCCTCTAATAGATTTATCGAAATTGAACTGCATGTTGAAGCTAAACAAAGATCGGCCGAGAGGTGCCAATAAGTAATCATCAACATTGCGTACAACGGCCTTAATGTTCTGTGCCGCCGCGCCCATAAGCATAGACATACCAGATGCTGTTCTACCAACACCCATAACGCCTGTACTACCGTGGGCAAAGGAAGGCATACCAGTAGCTTCATCCGCTAACTGTCGTGCCTTATCAAAAACTTGTATACATTCACCTGTCACGTTCGGGAACTTCGTACCAAAGATGGCTTGTCCCGGCGCACCGGCTTGTCGCCTAAACACCTTGCCCGGATAAACTGACATGTCTTGTCCCGGTACTAGGTTTGTTTCATCAATCTCAATCAAGAGGTTAGATGATAATGCGGCGTTATCTACAGCAAGACGCATGAAACCATTCATGATCTCTTGTGTATCTTCCATGTTCTCAGCCAGACCAATACCAAAGAAGGAGTAAGGATTTAGCTCGTAAGGAACTGCGTGATATGGAATGCGGGTTGGAGTGAACGGGTTAATTACCAGACGGATGACTTGACCATTACATACCCATGCGTTGATCTGCACTTCGTCTTGATCTTCTACTTCTTCTGGTAACTCTAATTCAGCTTCTTCAGCTATGTCGGAATCTACAACACCCCAGTACTCAAGTACTTCGTAGCGTTCAATAGACGATGACATATCGCTGTCTTCTAATGTGTCCTCCCAATAGTGTGGAGTGTAACTGGGGCCGAAATCAAGCGCCTCATCAATTGCATCCGGTCTAAAGAAAGGACGTTTTTTAAGGGCTCTCAGTTGAGAGCGGTTTAGACGGTGACGTTCAATAACGTACTCCGCCTCTGCCATATTCCTTGCATCTGGGTCTGGGTAAAAGTTCCAAATACTCACAGATTCGACTTTAGGAATAGTCCTGAAAACTGGGTCATACGTTCCTTCATCATTCCAATTCGGGTACTCTTTCTGTAGAGCAAATGGGCCTTTAAGAATGCCTGTACCAAACAATGACATTTCAAAAGCAACAGAACGTAGATGTTTGTTTGCTTCAGATTCCTCTAACTGATCATGGATAGTCTTCTCCATTTTCCTAGAGGCTTCTTTTGCTGGCTCAAAGGTTAGAGCCGTAGGTGTTTTACCGGGGCCTTCGCGTAGTTTGTCTTCTACTCGGCCAAGTTGGTCTTGGTAGGGCCCGGATCTTTTTAATAATTCTGGTCGTGCAATAGTAGGGTTTTTAGATCCACTACCGCCAGTAAGCTCATTTAACTTATCCTCAGTAACTTCTTTTGGATCAAAGTGCATAGGGCCACTAACACCCAGAGGCTTGTAACTAGGCTCAATGCCAATAGGAAACTTACTCCCTGCAAAAAGCACATCGACAATCTGAGCATAGGCCGCAAGAACTTTGGTCTTAGTGATTTTGATAAACGCCTGACTCTTTTCCTGCTCCGTGAACTGAACGTCTGGGCCATATAGGCCACGGTAATTCCTATAAGAAGTAAGCCATCTTGTTTCATCCGACTGCCTCGCATCGTTTGATCGGTTATACCTACCTTCGATCCATCCAATTAATCCGCCCAGAGACGCATTATCCTCGGGCGTACCATCTTCTAGTCCGATTGAGGCTTCTTCTAAATTTATATCTTCTGGTCGATCTACAATTGCCATTTATTTAGTATCCAAATTTACGACTCGCGGGTCTCCAAGTCTGAGTATTTTTTTGACCCCAGTCATCAAAAGGGGAAGCGGCGCGTGGCCTAGACATGACGCCATAACGCACGGAGTCATAGGTGTGGTCACTGCGGTATCTCACGTCAATATCGTCCCCACCCTTGGGGTCGCTGGGAATGACGGGAAGATCTGCAATAATTTGGCGGCAGTTATTAAAAAATACGATGCCGGGGGTTTCTGCTTCTTCGTCATATTTGAGTAGTTCATGAAGTCGGTTCTTACCCGCTACCCGGGCTCCCGCACTTCTGTCTGATGGTCGCCATCGGCATCCCATCGAAATCATTTCTTCTGCTATGGACGGGCCAATCTGCCCTCTATTATGCCAGCATGAAGAATCTAGTATACCATAACTTATTTGTTCACCTACTTCAAGCTCTAGTACAGCTTTAGCTAAATCTTTACCAGTGTGCTTACTAACGTATAACTCTCGGTAAACTATGAGAGTTTCGTATGCTGGGTCTATAGCAAACCAGTGTACGGCTGAGTAGGATGAGTAACCATAATCACAAGATCTAAATCTACGCCACTCATGAGGTATTTCAAATGGATCTACAATGTGTGTGTTTGGCCTAAACTCCGAAAATGCCGCGCCGTCTGCGACGGCCCAATCGCCTTCCAGAAGTTGCCTTCTTTGCATCTCAGGGAGCGATAGAAGGTTAGCCTCGTAGGAACCCTCTGAATGCAAATACGGGTTATCTTTAAGTGTGGCCGGTATAAATCGTCTATCAAAAAGAGCTTGTCCTGCTTTGTCGTGACCTTCCGGGTAGGTTAGTGTCTCGCCCGTCTCCAAGTCCTTCGCAGAGAACGAAACGCCAGCCGGGCTCGGATCCACAAACATCTGCTTAACCCACGAATGGCCGGGGCCACCCGGGTTCGTAGTAGCTCGCATAAATATCGGTAAGCTGGGGTCAGTGGTTCTAAGACGTGATCGCATATAATTCCATGCAAACGGCGTAGAATGTTGCGTAAGCTCGTCAAAGCCAATGTAACTGAATGCTTGGCCTTGGTAACGTAATACATCATCTTCTCTCTCTAGGTAGGTCATCCATAATCTAGCTCCGCTAGGGAATACCCACTGTGACTTCTTTTCTTGCCACTTTGCGCCGGGGAATGCCGCGACGTACATTTCTTGGGACTTCCAAATTAGTTCTCTTAGTTCGTCATTAGTACGTCTAAGGATTAGTCCATTGAAGTTAGCGTTTGAGAAGTACCGCATCGGATCTGCAAGCAGTCCTATACTTTTACCTCCACCGGCCGCTCCGCCGTATAACACTTCTCTTTCCGATGCCGCGAGAAATTCTGTTTGCGGCCCCGGGTTGGGTGAGAAGATAACTGTTTGTTCTTTTGGCTTTGCAGTAAAGTCGAGTGTATCGCTAAACTGCTGTGCTGTGGGTGCGACTGGGGTGGCTTCTTCCTGTCCACTTATCGCATCAATCTTTTTCTTAGTGACGGTAAGACTTCGTTTAGTCGCCGCCTCTCTCTTTTTAAGATCGCGTAACTCCCGCTCTTCCTTAGTCTTCGGTGCGTTTTTGCGCTTGCGCTTGGCAAGCTGTTTAACCCGAGGATTCTTATCGCCCCTGTTCCGTTTCCATATATTGGCTAAACCTTGGTGAGATACTTCGTGCCCTGAGTTCTCACTCAGCCACCTAGCGGCCTCACGATAGGAGTTGCCATCATCAAGGAAGTCCATCGCTTTTTCAATAAAGCCAATTAGATTCCAATCTGGAACGGCTAGTAAAACATCATCTTCGCTTACTTGGTACCCGTAGGGTATCTTAGATGTTTTATTAGGTCGTTTCTTATCAGGCCAATTATTCGGTTTCGTCATCGGTTGGGGACACCTGTTTCGGTGGTAAAATAAATACTCCCCCTTCTGGCCCTTTAATCTCTATCTGTTCTTTCTTTACTAGGCCGGTTCTATCAAGAATCTGAGTAGCCGCCGCCACCGCATTTCTTGCCCCCATAGCTCCCGGATCATTCAATACGTCTACCATGCTAAAAGTAGCCTTCGGCGCATTCATCGCCAAAACCATACTAGCACGGTCTACTATCTCGTCACGCAACGGGCCAACAACCTCATTGATACGAGTATTATGCGAGTAGCCAGCCGAAGTCATGGCTTCACGGATATTACCCCGAGCATCGCCACAAAGAGCTTCTAGGAAGGCTTCTTGCATTTTAGTTAATTCTTTTTTGTCAGTCATTTTGTGCCTGTTGAGGTATGCCTTCGGCATTACGAAGTGCTTCAATTGTTCCTAGTCGGATAGTGATAGCCTGTACTTGATCTTGTATCTGGCGGAGATCTTCTACGTCTCTCTCTACACCCTCTATTAACATATCCTGTCTAGCATCAGCCGGTAAGCTACCAAGCTCACCTCTAGGCCATTTGATACGGAACTCATTGTTCTGCGCTATCTCCATCTGGCTTTTATCTAGGCTGTGTTCTAATACGTTTAATCTTTCCTGTACGGAAAAATACGCCATCGTCGCAACTGAGGTTGCTATGATCATTGCTATTAAGTTGCGGATAGGGATGGTAATAGCCGTAGAGTCATTAACCTCTACCATTTCTTGCAAGACCAGTACCTAGCCGTCATCTTATCTTTAGCCGTTTCACACTTGTGGCGCGCACGGAAAGACTTACGAGCTTTCGGGTTAGACTTACGGATCTTCATGTCCGGGTCGCCAAAACGAATGACCTTTTCTTTGCCATCCTGACAGGCCTTGACCACAAACTTCTTGCTACCGCCTGAAGTACGTCGAGGTTTATTGCAAGCCATCTTGGACTTGTCTACGCGCTTAGTAGCCATAGCTACTTCTTCTTTTTGCGAACAGACTTACCGTAAGATGCTTCTACTAACTCCCCACGCTTATATTTCTTTCCGCCCTTCTTATCTTCTTTTTCGAGCTTATCTTCGCGCTTTTTTTGCGCCATGCCACCAGAGCTATAAGCCATCTTAGGCTTCTTCTTCTTTACGGCTTTTCCACGGCTTGCTTTTACTTTGTCAGCATCTTTATTCACGTCGAGTTTCTGGAGACCGTCTCCGATCTTCATGAAACCACCTGAGTTCATTTTTACTTTGCCACTGGATTTAACAGAGGCCCCACAATTTGCATACTTCACTTAGTTCTCCTCCTACTTGGATTTTTTCTTCGAGCGTACTTTCGCCGCTTTAGTATTAGATACGGATTTCTTACCTTTGGCCGCGCCAGCCTTCTTCTTTCGGGCGGTAGCGGCTCGTTGAGCTTTCGTAAGACTTTTCGCTTTTTTTTCTGGAAGGCATCGATCAGGCTTCTTTTTATTCTTGCTAGTGCCGCACGGGCCTTTGATACTCCCATCAGTACCAATCCGTACCCACTTCTGATCTACCCACTTCTTTAACTCGCCCATTACTTCTTCTTCTTTGCTTTGGACTTCTTAGCGTAGCTAGGATCCTTACAATATTTAGAAGCGGCCATATTTGCATAGGCACTAGGGTAAGTGTCGAAAGTGCGTTTAGCCCAAGCCTTCCCCGAAGCGCAGATTTTGTTTCCTGCCTTCGTTTTGGAAGTCGAGTTCTTTCGCCGGGTCGTTTTCTTCTTTGCTGTCGGCATAATCGTATTCGTAAAATTCTCTATAGCCTCGGAAGACTGTAGCTTCTGATCTAGCTTGTTCCGGGGTGATAAGACCTTCTTCTAGAAGGTAGCGTCGGACTTCTGGTAAAGTTAAGTGGACGCCTGTAGCCGCTTCTATCGCGGCTCTTATGTAAATTAGATTGATTGTATTTTTATGAGATGACATTTTAAGTCTGGTATTTGTTATAGCATTACTACGGCGCAATTGCAACACCTGAAATACCGTAGTTGAGGTAATTAATAGGGCCGGAGTATTGACTGGTTAGCAAATTCATGCTAAAATGATCAGGCGTTCGCCGGGCGGTACATATACTATTTAGTAGTACCGGTAGGGGGAGTCTTCTTAGGTTCTTTCTTAGGTTTGTTACCAAAGATAGCATCGTAGTTAGAAGAATACTTCTTATGGTCGGTAGGACGTTGCTTAGATCCCTTACCCATAGTTCACACATTCCTGCCATGCAGTGTGAGGACAAGTATCCCGGTGAATTAGGCGATTAAGATAGATGGAGTTCTTACCATCGTAGTCTGCACACTTCTCAAAGGTTACGGACATATCTTCTAAGCAGACCAACGCAAATATATCACAGTCACCCGCTTCGTATTCACGGAATGTGGTGGTCTTACCCTTTCTAATACTATAGAGCCGCGCACCTGTCGCGGCTTTTTTCGTTTTAACGTCTACACGAATTACGCCAGCATCATTCGGAAGCATTACGAGCAAGTCATAGCCACTTCCGGCCGTGTGATGTACCTCGTAACCATACCCGGCTACTACTGCGGCAACTAAATGCTCTCCAATACGTCCAACTTGGGTCGCATCTAACGGGCCCATGAGATTAGGGTTAAATAATGGTTTAGAATTCATCAAATAGATCTTCGTTGTGTAACTTGCCTTCCATCAGGCCAGCAATATCACGAAGATTGTGAGAATGACGGTCAAGTTCATGTGCAATAAGGTAAAGCTGGTTATAACCGGCCGCACCTTGGTCTTCACGGTAGAAATCAATCAAATTATCGATTATCTGCTCGAACTCAATCCGTATTTCGACGGATTCGTCACTTTCATCAGGGAAGATATAACTTACTACGAAGAAACGCCCGTCGTTGTCTACTTCTAGATCGTTTTCAACTAGTAAAGGTAATTCAAGCGTCGCGGTATCGCTAGGTAAGCTCATAATTTAGTCCATTTAAGGAAAATACTCCAACAATTGCTAAAGTCATACCCAATATTATTAAATTACCTTAGTTAAGTCAATACTTTGGCGCAATTAAGTGCATTATTATTACACTAATAGGCGCATATTATTGCTTGTTGACAGAACGTGTACACAAAACCCCCAAATATCGACACGAAAACCTACTATGTTTACAAATGGAGTCCGTAGGGGTCTCGACCTCGTTGACAATACCTATTTTTCCAAATTCGGTCAGGGTTGTATACGGTAACGGGTACCCCCCGGGGTGGCAGTCGCGCCCCCCGTAGGCCCCGCCGTTGCTAGGTTCTAGCCGGTTCGGCCACTAGCGCGACCACTGGCCCGAGTAAAGCCCCGGCATTGCTGGCGATTGCACGGCCCGGGCTCATAACGTAACGCTAGGCGCTGGATATATCCGGCCCGATTGACCGGCGCGCCCTATTGACGAACGCACCACGGCCGAGGGCGGGGCGGCCCGGTGCATGTTATCCGCCCACATTAACGCCTAAGCCCCGAACGGTTGCCGGGTGGTGCTACCCTACCGGCCCGGATTAAATCCCGGCTATG
>Ga0208793_1000822_pt1 | contig 19466 bp, 36 predicted proteins | sample 17_taG_FD_184092 | JGI IMG/M metagenome (GOLD analysis project Ga0208793, IMG submission 184092) | Marine viral communities from the Subarctic Pacific Ocean - 17_ETSP_OMZ_AT15314 metaG (SPAdes) (version 2) | ecosystem: Environmental > Aquatic > Marine > Oceanic | place: Pacific Ocean | collected...
CACTCGTCTTTCCACGAAGACTTACTTCCTTTAGCCATTTCCAAATCCCAGTCAAGTTCGCCAGTAGCTTTCTTTTCCATGATTGTAGCTTCAGCTTTAGCCCGTGCAACTTTTGCCCCAGTTTCTGCTTTAGTCTTTTCAACTTTTCCATTTAACCACGTTCCTGCCAGTTCAGCAACTGGCCCTATCAACAAATTTAACATTAGCCTCTCCGAAATCTAGCAGTCTTCTTTGCAATACCTTTAGGCTGTTTTACAAACTGTTTACCTGCTGCTTTGCCTTCTCTCTTAGCCTTAGTTGTAGCAGCATACTCTGCACTTGTCAAGGACTTTATTGCTTTTTCAGGCAAATACCTTTCACCTGTCTTAGCAGATGGCTTACCTGACTTGGTGCGCCACTTCTGTTTTGTCCATGACTTTAGACTCTTTTGTGATTTTGCAAGTGTCATTATTTTTTCTGTGACTTTCTAATCTGCTTGAATGTTTCTTGGATGCTTGGTGGCTTGGTTTCGTTAGGGTCATACTTACACTGAAACTCACGGGGGAACCATTCGTCCATACGAAAAAACAATGTGTCCACCGTATTGTTTACACCGTGATAGACGCATACACGCTGCTTGTCTACCGTAGTGCAACCCTTCAACCTGCACGTTACATGTGTAGGGTCTGCTGCTCTGGCAACTGTACCCTTCATAAAGACTACAAAAGCATACAAGGCTGCTGCACCTGCAGTGACCACCAGTACCCATGCTACAATCTCCACGAACTTCTGCCTACGTTCACGCTGCTTGTAAAGTGTTTCTTTACGCTGCTTACGTATCTGGCCTTCCATTGCCACCAGTGAATCCCACTTAGACTTACCCATAGTCAGGCTTATCCACTGCTGTAGTTCGTATCTTTGTTGCTTTGCTTTTTCTTTATTGGCAAATGCAGTTATAGCTTCTTGCTCTACAGATTGTCCAGCAAACAGCTTCTTAAATATAGGCGGGTTCTTTGCTTCTTTCTCAGCCTGTTCCAAGTCAGACATGGCACCCATCCATCTGGATAAGTCTCCTGCCATCTGTTCTATGTCACGGCCTACTGCAAAACCTTTTTTGATTGCACCAAACGCTGCCGAAGCAGTCGCCATTGCGCTGATGGGGTCCATCTTAATATATCCTTACGTTGTCGGGGTTAACGTATTTAGGTACACAATAAGCTGTTACTCTGTCTTTTGGGTCTAAGTATGCGCTATACTGATAATTACCATACCTCTTTGCTGACTTCTCTGCAAAATAATTGCACTCGTTAATACTACGAAAGTACATGTCGCCACTGACTAAGTTGCGAAACTCTCCTGTGCCTAGATAAACCAGAAGGAGGAATACATGTTCCATATCATTTGTATCCACCCCCTGCTTTCTTATAGGCTGACGCAAGCATCTGCGCCTTACGTGCTGACCACTGTCCGGGTGCGCCACCTTTGCCCCCAGCCTTAATGCGGTTAAACTGTTGCTTTCTCATTCCGGGCTTAGTATAGTTGCCAGCTTCATTAACTCTTGATTTGCTCTTAGGCGCACCGCCTTTCGAAAGGCTAACCGTTCTAGTCGGTTTCTTTTTCGCTGCAGTTTGTGTGGCTTTGGTTTTTTTAGCGGCTGGCTTTTTAGTGACACGGGGCATCTCCTGTCTCCTATCTCGCTGGGTCAAAAAATTCTTCACAGGCAGTAGTGATAACTAGCTTACTAGCTGTACCTGCTGTGCATTTGATAATGTCACCTGCATGAAGATACAGGGGCTTGTCTACAGTAAATATAGACTCGTACGACCCACCCGAAATATTGTGAGCAGTCAACAAGTCATATTCTGCATTATCATCTGCATGAAAAAAATGTAGGCTCAAAGTCACATTACCTGTGTGATTATTACTTACAAACAAATTCTCCAAGTGTGAAGAGAAGTTTGCAGGTACGGTGTACACATTCGTCTTGTTAGTATTACCTAACGCAACTACCTCTGTACGAAACTTAGAACCCGATTGTAATACTGGCATCTCTACTTTCCCAATACTGCTTTCCGTAATCGTGCAGTATTTCTTCGCCCTGTTTTATTTCTTTAAGTGCAAAAAATCTAACAAAGCGTTCGTCTTTGTCATCTATTTCCCATTCTGCATTTGGGGGGTCGCCATGATTATACACCATGCCTAAACCTAGTACGACCATAAAGTCCGTGTCGCCTTCATACGCAGACTGAAACATGTAGTTGTGAAGTATACATTCATCAGCTACCTCATCTTCAGAGACAAACAAATAAGGACACAACTCTATTGTATCGTCTTGAGCATAGTCCTTATCTGCGAAAACTCCGTGACCGTGTAAATCTGAATCCTGTATGTAAGGCATTACTTCTTCTTTTTAGCCATGCCCCCACGCATCATCTTCTTCTTCTTGGCCATCTTAGCCATACCGCCACCACGCATCTTGGTCATTCCACCGCCACGCATTTTCTTCTTAGCCATTTTAGCTTTACCCATTGCCATTGCGCAATCTCCTTCTGTCAAGAACTAAGGCTTCATAAACATCATCTGGAAAGTGTTCGTAGTAATTAGACTTTTCCAGATACAAAGCTGCATCGTCCAGTTTGGATAACAACTGTACAAAGACCATGCAGTAAGATAAGCTGTCATCTGTAACCCCGTCATCGACAAGGAAGTCAAGTCCAGCCTCTGTTGCATCGTAGTTGGGGTGAAACACCATCAGGTGTAAATCAATACCAGCTACGGATGCTAACTCATTGATGCCATCACAGTAACCGTCTAGGTATTCTATGTCTGGCAAATTCTCTTCTGCCCACACTACAATCTCGTAGTCATGGTCGCTGAATGTACGGACTTGTTCCATAAGTCCATCCAGCCCTGTGTTTATGCTAAAGACCACCTTGTCATCAGCCCATGCCTTTCTGGCATAGGGGCAGGGCGGTAGACCATTCAGTTTCGCATTAGGTACTTCTAAGAAATCATTGGACCACTTGCGAATGTCCTGTTCAATCTTATGCACGTCTATTCCGTTTACCTGCAGTCTTAGTTCTAGCAAAAGACCTATTCTGTGATGGCCGTTGCAGTGTTAGATTACCCCGCCTATTGTCACGAGGGTTCCCATTCTTGTGCGCTATATCCTTACCAGCAGTATTTACTCCAGCCTTCTTAACAGTTCTACGTGCTTGATTACGTGCAGCACGATTAACCTTCTGCTGTGGCTTGCTTTGGTAATTAGCGTATTCTTTTTTATAATTGCGGGGGCGGGGTGCCATTACTTACCTGTAATTTTATTGTAGGCTTGCATGCCCTTTGGCCCACTAGCTTTCAATGCTTTAAGGCCGGGGTTCTCAGTTACGCTACCACCAGCAGCATACATGTGCATTTTACCATTAGCCATACCACCGCGCATCATCTGTGCTTTCTTTGCCATGCCACCACGGGCCTTACTTTGTGGCTTTTTAGTTGCTTGCTTTTTAGTTTCAGAATCTGTAGATTCAAAACCACCAGTACGGTCACGTTCAGTAACTTCACTGTAGGCTTCCAAAATCTTGTTAGCTTTTTTAATTTCCGCTTTACTATAGTCATCGGGATTTCTAGTAATCTTGTATGCTTCTGCTGGGGTCATTGTTTATTCCTCTACCATTTAACTTTATGAGACCAGTACTTCGCTGACAGCTTCGTGGTCGGTTTGCCTTGCGCATCATGCCGTGCATAGTACGACTTCTTACGTGCTTTGTCCTTTGCACTCTTGGGATTCTTACCTGCCCCTGATACGCCCTGCTGTCCAAAACGTATAAACTTGTATTTACCACCTTCCGATGCCATCACACAGTGAGACTTCGTTGGATGCTTGGGTGTCCTCTTAGGCTTGTTCACGCCCTTGAGACCCTCTTCCTTCATCTTGTTCTTGACTCTCTCTGGAATACTCACAGGGAAATACCTTTTTGTTTGATAGACTGCTCTACGCACTTGTACTGATACGTATGTGGCACAGGGAATGCCATACGCATCTGTGCTACCATCTCATGCGCCCTCATAACGCATTGACCCTCAGTCTCATACGGACCACGAATATCTTCTGCTTCAATGCATCTATCCGGTGCAGCCATAACACAAGCCAATACTAATGCTGTAAACATTTATTTGTCCTCTGACCAGCCTTCAGCCCTCATGGCATCTTCTACGTGTTTCAATGTGAATGAACGCCCATAGTGTGCCTCAACTGCAGTACGCACGTAGAAGACATCGCTGTGAGGGATATGGAGACGGTCTAGTGTATTTGTACGGATAGCATTGTAGAATGCATCAAGTACATTGTCTGTGTATAGTTTTACGGATTTCTTTGCCATTGTCAAGCACTTTCTTAAATTTTACGGATATATCACTTATGTGTACAGTTAAGTGTATTAACAAAAAAACTTTAAATCATTTAAGTGTTGTAGCTAAGTGTTTTTATAGATTTAACTAAGGACAGTTAAGTGTATCACTTATATGATTCTAGTTATACTTAATTATATCAGAATCTGTCAAGCCTGTCAATACACATTCTTTATCTGGCACCATAGTTTTTTAGTTTATGGGTCCAGTTACATATAGTTGCCTATTTTTTAAGCAGATTGCACATTACTTATGCACATGAGATTGTCTGTTGCCTTTGTGGTTAACACTTCATTTTACTGATCTGTGTGTTTCTACATACACATATACGTATACCCCGGCCATGGCCCCTGCCCGCCCGTGCATGTGCAACCAGTAAGGCCCGATATAGCGCAATTCTGCCAGAAATAAGGTGATTCACATTGCATGCCTTTGTTTTTGCAGCATTTTTTATGAAATGGTAACAGATCACCTATCTATTGACGTTCAAATGTGTGGCAAAAATACAATGTTGTGATATTTCTGCAACAAATCAAAAGACGATGCACAAAAATACAGGAACAAACACAGAACAAACAAACGATACTTTATATATATAAAAGAAAAATACCCTATCCCCTTGAAAACATTACATATTCAAAAAAAGTGCAATCAATCTGCATTTTTATTTGTCAATGAAATCAATGGGTTAATCAGTAAGTCATTGAAAACATTAACAATCTTTTTTGTTGTGTTTCAAATCCGTTTCCTGTCTAATCAAATCATCGAAGGACAACCCGACCAGCCAACAGGCTCAACAGTGGCCCTAAGATAAACGCTAGATAACCCTTGACTGCTAAGGCGACATAGGGCTAGGCTTACCAGACTAGAAGAACCCAAGCCTGTCAGGCTTAGCGCGTGCCTTTAGGGGATAACACGTTACCCGGTCGGTGGAAATCCAAGGGGCTAGGCAGAGAGCATGTAGGCGCAGCGCAGTGAGGGTTCAAACTAGGCCAACCGATAGGCCAATAGAATTCGGTGTAGCTTGCAAGGCTAGGGTTTGCCCATATAGCAAGCGAAGATAAAAAAACCCTTGACTAACGAATTAGACTAGACTAGAGTAAAAGAACAGTCGGGAAGGCGAATTGATCCGACTATAAAGTGGCCAAGACGAAAGACGGTTTAGGTGAGCAGACGCAACAGCAAGCCTCAATTAGACAACATAGGTTAACCGTCTATAAAGAAACGAACTCTCACTGTGACGTGGACAGGGCGTAGGCTACCAGAGTCTGTCAAGGCTAGGAAACTACCTTGAAACAGCACCGGCTACCAAGGCGGCAGGTGTATGACAAGACAAGACCAAGCGTAAATCTCTGGGGTGGTCAATGTGAAAAGGGCGTAAAAGAGCAACAATGCACAAGGCATGGCTGGTATATCTTGACCTTGTGCAACCTAGCATCGGGGGCATGTTAGGTTTCTAAATATACCAACTCAATCGACATTCTATGTTTAGCTGATACCCTAGCAACCCTTGGGTTTGCCGTTGACGCAACACATGTAAAAACTGACGATAGCAAGTCAGGTGAAAATTGAGATATGACAAGATACCGGCGACGATGCGCTAGTCCTTTGTGGGCAGTTAAGTGTTGTCGCCGGTAAATCTCTTGACAGGTATGATTAGGGGGTGTAATGTCACACCCATAACCAGTCAGGTGGTGAGGAAAGTAAGCCACTTGACACCCTAACCAACCACGAGGTGATTATTATGTCTAAGCAAGCTATCAATGTAAATGTTAATGTTGGCTATTGGTTCCAAGGTTCTGGCCTGACTGGTCAGAATTTGTCTGAACATAACGAGAATAAGTTTCAGCGGGTGGCTACCAAGTACAAGCGCAAGACTGGCAACAAGTTGTCCAAGATGCGTTGTTACCGTGCCAGCAGGGTGGGTGCGCGTAAACTCAAGGATGAGTTTGGCACACGTATTCTGTCCAATTCCATCACAACATTCGAGATGCTTTTGACGGGTATCGACAAGACGTTGGATCGCAAGAACCACAATGTCGATCTTGGTGAGTTCAATGTTGCTGACATTGCCGATCTGGCATGTGCGCCAACAGGTGCATCAGCACATAAGACTGACCGCAAGCGCGTCATTATGTTTTGACTTCGTGGGGGTAATGCTCTATCCGTAGGGCATTGCTCCCCCTAACCATACCAACCAAGGGTGATTACTATGGATAAGATGGAATTTTTGGGACTAATGTTTATGCTGACCGTTGCTCCGATTGCTAGTGTGTTCTCTGCAATTATGATTGCACAGACGGGTGGCTATTGGGTGTGGATTGTGGCACTCCTTGGTGCTACAGCTTCATTCATGGGTGGCTGGATTGTCCTTGCCATTGAGTTTATTAGATCAGAGGTGTAATATGTACGCGACAGACAACAAAAAGATTGCTAGGTTTGCACTCAAGAACCCCGACAATCTTGTTCGCATGGCTACCTTTGTATTGACAACGATACAGGCAAGTCTACACTCCACCCACAATCAGATGCTAGACATTGACGTGAATGGCGCGTCTAGCAAGTACCTATGGGGCAACAAACGTGATGGCTATCTGTACCTACAGGAACACAAGGAGGTGTTGTTTGCTGCCATGAAAGCGGCTGTCAAGGCTAATGATGTGGTAGGTGCTATTGATGTGCTGACCAACGTGCCTAATCTAGGCATTGTCAAGGCGGCATTTGTGGCACAGATGCTAGGTTTCAATGTGGCCTGTATTGATAGCCATAATTGCGACAGACTAGGATTGTCACGGTCTGCACTCAAGTTTTCCAAGGGTATCAAGCATGACTTGAAACTCAAGAAGATTGCAGACTATGTGCAATTGACTATTGACACAGGTGGATCACAATACTGGTGGGACACATGGTGTGCCTATGTGGCAGGTAATCGTGCAAACAAAGCACTTGACACGGCCCAAAAAGTAAGCAAGTATCATGTCACTGCTATCATGCAGATGGCATAACACAAGTGAGGTGACAATATGACTGACAGAGAGATGAATATGTACGGATGCACCGTTGCTGAAATCAAAGAAGCTATGAAGGACAGCCATAAACCATTCATGGGTGGCGAGGAAATGCTGGCAATGTCATGGCTGTCTGATGCACAAGAATTGATAGCAATGGGTGCCAGTGACAGAGCGAGACAGAATATCAACCGCGCTAAGTATATATTGTCTGAACGTATCCGCATCATTGATGCACTTAGACAAACAGGTTAAGTAATTCGTGAAGTACCTATGCGAAGCGATAGGCGTTGTCAGACATGCCATGACATAGGTGTAGGCCCGTACTGTTCAAGGGGTGCGACGGTATGGGTTGAAGAAAAAGCACCCCGCCTTATTTGTTATTGAATTTATAGGGGTGAAGTGTTACGGAAGCACAAGTGGTTCCAACCCACTAGGACAGGGTTCAATTCCTTGCACCCCTGCCAATCGGTGTGTGAGTAGGTCTGAAGAAGAACAAAAGCACACTGTTAGTGGGGCGGTGGTTGTTGCTGATGGAAGCGGCTCCCCGCCCCGCGCTTATATATGAGGTAATGATATGACACAACAAGACTTTGCTAGGCTAGAACGCTATCCAAACGGTGACGTTATAGACCTATACAATATCCATAATCTGTTGACAGAGAAACAGATAGACCGTCTGTCAGACGATGACTGGTCTAGGGTACAGGAATATCAAGATGAACTCCGAATGATGATATATGAATTGGGGGGTTGACAATGCGTGATCGCATCAATAGAGTAAATCCTGTGGCCAAAGCAATGATGCAGGGTCGCAGACGCACACAGGTTGTGCCAGACAAGACAAAGTACAACAGAAAGAAGGACAAAGATGCGAGTGAACACAAACAAATTCCGCACCAAGCGGACAAACAAACGCCGGATGACTGACGAACAGGTGCGACGTATCAATGCCAAGCGTGTCAAGTATACGCTGCTAGACTATTGGTTTGACCGCGAAGAACCAGACCAGCAGAGTGTCGCACACCATCTGAACAGGAGATACCCGTAATGCGTAACACATGGAAACTAATCATGGACTGGCGGTACAATCCGCTGGTCCATATCCCTGACAACAACACACGGCACATGGTGATGCAGGTGCTGGCTTGGATGTGGTGCATTATCTTTGCCATGTCTGTAGGCTCTATCACTGTATTCGGTATCAGTGCCATAGCACATGCCCTGCTGATTGCTGGTGTGTTTATCACGGCAGGTGTGTTTGAAACAGCCAAGCGTAAGCCACAGTATTTCGGTGGACTTGGCAGAGGTAATGGGGGTGAGCATGAATAGGTTTCTAATTGAGCATCACCCCGATGCTATCGCTAAGTCATTGTGTGACAAGCACATTGTCAAGATGCCATTGGAGGAAGCGCAGATGCTATGTACTACACTGTGGCATCATGCACCGGAGTATGCAGAAGAACGTGGGCTATACAAGCCTGTGCATCAGAAGCATCCCTGTACCCTGTGGGCTATGGAGAACCGTGCCAATTACCGCTGGGCTTACAGCCTGTACACATCCATGCTGTGTGAGTATCATCACAGATATGGCAAGTGGCATGGTGCTGGCAAGCACAGCATTGCATTGTACGAGGGGCGGCATCTGTTACCAGACGGTGACGTAACGCCTCACCCGCAATGCTTCAGCGGACATGATGACCTGAAGACAGATGAGGACTGGCCTATTGAGGCATACCGTGCCTTCTACAAAGTAGACAAGGCTGCCTTTGCCCGATGGGACAAAGGTGGCAGAGAGATGCCACACTGGATGGGAGAGACAGCATGAAGACCGTGACAGTTGAATTGAAACACCAAGAACACGACATCCTTGCACAGAAGGTGGAGGATTACTTCGGTGGCTGGCATCCGTTTGCATACGGCACTAGACTTGTGCGGCCAGCGTATTATGATGAAGACCAGCAGTGTTGGGTGGCTGTGATATCCCGACAAACATCTTGTGATTAAGGAGAGATGATATGAAAGAGAAAAGCCTAGAAAACATGACGCATAAAGAAAGAATTGCGTACTGGGATAGAATTCGCAAAGAGGAAGAAAAGGATCGTGAGGATCGGATAAGGCAACTTACCGAAGAACAACGTGATGTCCTTGTAAAAATACACAAAGAACTGAATAGTGTTCTTTTAACTGCCTTGTACAATGACATGGGAGGCATTCGTTGTCTCTCTGTGCTTGAACTTCAAGACTTGGAAGATACTATGAACAGGCTTCAGCTTCAATTTAACTTAAAGGGGATCACTTAATGTTTGCTGAAGCACTTGTATGCTTGGCACTCAACGTGTACCATGAGGCCCGTGACCAGCCCTTCATTGGGCAGGTTGCGGTTGCCCAAGTGGTGATGAACAGAGTGCGTGATGACAGGTATCCTGACAGTGTATGTGATGTGGTCAAGCAAGGCCCGACATACTCATGGAAGCAGGACTTTCCTGTACGCCATCGCTGTCAGTTTAGCTGGTACTGCGACGGCAAGTCAGACAAAACACCTGACCAGACAGCATGGCAGCAAGCTATGTTGATTGCACAGGGTGTACACACAGGCAACCTTGATGACTTCGTTGAGGGTGCGACACATTACCACGCAACCTATGTTCTGCCTGAGTGGGCAGAAAGCAAGGTGCCTGTCGTACAAATAGGCGACCATATGTTTTATCGCTGGGATTAGTGCTTGACTGTGCGGATTATTAGCGATATAGCATTAGATCAATTAACGAAAGGAGAATAATATAATGACAAGTAGGACTTGGGGTGCTGCACCAAAAAAACAAGTACGAAAGGGGCCACCACAGGGTGTAGGAGATGGGGGAATACAAAAGTATCAATTATATATACGACGACTTAAATTTTCTAAGATGATGAAAGCTATCGAAACACGAAAGGAGAATACAAAATGCTAGAATATATTCCAGAACACCTCGACTTTGATGTTGAGTATGAGCAGACTAAGATGGATGACAAGAAGTATGTTATCAATGCCAACACAGGCGAATACATTGGTATCGTTGGCAACGGCTTCACCTGCGCATCTCACGGCGACTTTTTCCGTGACGTTATCAACGCAACCACAGATGAATTGTCGGTGCATGACATGCTGGATGCAGAGATTAGCTGGCGTGATGCTTACCAGAATGGCTGGGCTATGATGGATATGCGTCTGCCTAACGTGAATGCCAAAATTACCACTGACAAGCACGAGACTACGGTAGCCCAGCGTATCATTGCCCTGCATGGGGTGAACGGTACATGCTCTAACGTCACCATCTTTGGTGCCATCGACTTCTTCTGTCTCAATGGGCAGATACGTGGGCGGCATGACAAAGTGATGCGCAAGAACACCAGCAACTTCAGCCTTGACAGGTTCATCATTGAACTTGAAAAGTCACAGCAGGACTTTACTGCACAGACAGAACAGATGCAACGGTGGGCTAACACTAGCCTCGCTGGTGTGGATGTGAAAGCTATGCTTGAAAAGCTGATGAAGTCTGAACGTAAAGCAGAGAAGATGAACATCCTGTACAATCAAGAGGTAAGCACCCGTGGCCGTAATCTGTGGTCACTATACTCTGCCTTCACAAACTATGCTACCTACGCCGATGAGCGTAATGGTTTTAAGCAGCATAACAGGGGGCATGATACACAGGCCAAGTTAATGTTTGAGCGTGAGATTGAGGTATCACGTTGGGTTGACAACCCTATATTCAGTCAGGTAGCTGCGTAAATGAAACTCAATCAGATAGCAGATGAGTATTACTTATCTCACGATTTCAAGGAGTTACGAGATGAAACTAAAGTACATTATCGCTACTGCCTTGGTGCTGTACTGGCTACCCACGTTGATGGTGTAGAGATTGGCGAGGTGGATGGCACAAAGCTGTCCACCAAGCAATCTAAGATGGCTTATGACCAGTGGTGTGATCGTGGTATCTCTACAGCAAATCACATTCTGGCGACAGCTAGAATACTATACAACTATGCCCTACGCATGGAACACTGCTTTATTAATCCCTTCACAGCGGTGCGTAGGAGGGCCACACAGCCACGTAAGGTTGTCTGGCGTAGGGAGGATGTAAAGAAGCTACTAGACGCAGCGTACAGCGATTTTAGCACCCGTAACATTGGATTGATTGCGCACATGGCATATGAATGGTGTCAGCGAGTGGGTGACATGCGTCTACTCACATGGGATGCAATAGACTTTGAACAAAAACGGGTAACAATATTACAATCTAAGCGTAACGCACAGGTAGAATTGCCTATCGACGATGATCTACACTGCATGTTGGTTGAACAGGAGCAAGACTTTGGCTTTCAGCCTTATGTTGCACCAAGACCAGCGGCATATCGTGGTGTGTACGAACCATATACTATGTACAAGCTACCGTTGCATGCTCGTAAACTTATGGATGCGGTTGGATTACCCAAAGAACTGCGGTTGAGTGACTTACGTCGTACAGGTGTTACAGAAATGGTGGATGCAGAGGTAGGTATTGGACAGATCATGTCGGTTACAGGACATGCTAACCCACAATCAGTCAAACCCTATCTCAAAAATACATTCATCAGCGCAAATAATGCCTTGACAGCACGTAAAAAGACGTGATATAAGCATTCAACTGCCGCAGCGAACTACTATTATATATAATATAATATACATATAGAAAGGACACATACATGATTAACCCGTATGACTATGATGTTGCTAATGGTGAGACTAAGCGTATGAATTGCCCTGTATGTAAGGGTATTAAGACGTTCAGCATAACCAACAACATGGGTAGTCTCTTGTGGAATTGCTACAAGGTATCTTGCACTGTAGGTGGCAGCACACGTGTTCATCTATCGGTTGATGACATCAAGTCTGGCTTTGCTGGTACACAGAAAGCAGATGAGCAGCCATTTGAATTGCCACCCTATGTGATACCCCGCCGTGATATGTTGTACATGAACAGGTGGTGTGACAGATGGCAGCTAGATCAGGATGAACTTGGTCTTCTGTATGATGTCAAAGAGGATCGTGTCGTATTCCCTGTCATGCATGACGGTAAGATGGTGGATGCTACCGGCAGGACGTTATCTAAACGAATACCTAAATGGAAAAGATATGGAAATAGTGGCTTGCCATATACACATGGTTGTGGTAAAGTCGCCGTAGTTGTTGAGGACTGTGTGAGTGCAGCCGTTGTTGGTTACGGTTCCTTTGTCGGGGTTGCGCTTCTTGGCACATCTCTCCAAGATACGCACAGAAGGTATCTCACACAGTTCTCGACAGCGGTAATTGCACTAGACCCCGACGCATTACCGAAGACATTACAGATGGCTAAAGAATTACGTGGACATGTGTCAGATGTTCGTGTATTGAAACTAGAAGATGACATTAAGTATCGTAACCCGACAGATATGGAGAAAATAAATGGAATTATCACTGATTAGAAGTTTGATGGACAGAGAGTTCTATGACGAACATCGTGGCGCACGTTGCCCTGATCGTCTGTTCAGCAAGGATGTACGAAAGATTAAGCAGACTATCGACACAGCAATGGACCGTTATGAGCGTACCGTTACACCTGATGAGATAGAGGCATTGTTCATGGCGAACAATCCTACAATGACAACAGCACAGAAGCAGGGGTATTCATCCCTGTTTAACAATATCAAGCGTGAGCAGCCAATGGGTGGCGACGTGGCACAAGAGGTATTATCTAAGCTATTTCAACAGGTTATTGGTGAGGACATCGCTAATCTGGGCTTTGATTATGTCAACGGTGACAAGTCTAGCCTTGAGCCTCTGCGTCAGATGCTGGAACAGTATGGTGATGACTTTACGCCCAACCTCAAGGTGGAGTGGGATGACATTGACATTGAGACATTGCTTGCACGTAATGATCTTGAAGCACGATGGACATTCAATATACCTAGCTTGGTACGTAAGGTTGAGGGTGTGAATGCCGGTCACTTGATTGAGATTGGCGCACGACCCAATACAGGCAAGACATCGTTTCACGCCAGCCTGATTGCCAGTCCCGGTGGCTTTGCGCATCAGGGTGCTAACTGTATTATCCTGTGTAACGAGGAAGGCTATCACCGTGTGGGTGCCAGATATTTGACAGCAGCTACAGGTATGACGATGCGGGATATCAAAGCAAATCCATCCAAAGCACGTGATCTATATGAGCCGGTCAAGAACCGTATCAAGATCAAGGATGCCACAGGCCGTGACATGGCATGGGTAGAGAGCATATGTAAGGCATACAAGCCCGACATTGTTCTGCTTGACATGGGTGACAAGTTTGCCAAGACAGGCGGCTTTGCACGTACAGACGAGGCACTGAAGGCTAATGCTGTACACGCCCGTATGATTGCCAAGCAGCATGAGTGTGCTGTATTCTACATGTCGCAGCTATCAGCAGAGGCAGAGGGTAAGATTGTACTCAACCAGAGTATGATGGAGGGTAGTCGTACAGGTAAGGCAGCAGAGGCTGACCTTATGATACTGATTGCCAAGAACCCACCCGTGCAGGGGCAAGATGAAGAGGATATAGAACGCCATCTCAATATTGTGAAAAACAAGTTGACAGGGTGGCACGGTAGTGTACACTGCCAGTTAGAATATCAAACAGCGAGGTATACAGCATGAAGCTAACATTAGATGTAGAGAATACGACGACAGAACGCAACGGCAAGTTGCACCTAGACCCATTTGAGCCAGAGAACTCACTGACTATGGTGGGTATGCTAAGTGACCAACCGGCTATATTGCCCGATGGCACTAAGATAGATGATGAAACAATCGTGGTGTTCGATCACGAGGAAGCATCTTCTCCTGACCAGCAGTCCTTTGACTTAGTGCAAAGCTATCTTGACCAAGCTACTATCATCATTGCACACAACGCAGCATACGATTTACTGTGGTTGTGGGAGTCAGGCTTCAAGTATGATGGCCCTGTCTTTGATACAATGCTTGGCGAGTATGTATTGCAGCGTGGTGTTAAAGAGCCTCTGTCTCTTGAGGCATGTGCTAACCGATATGATCTTGACACCAAGAAGCAAGACACATTGAAAGAGTATTTCAAGAAGGGATACAGCACACGCACTATTCCTATTGATGAATTGTCACAGTATCTATCTGCTGATCTACATGCTACACAGCAGCTAGCTGATAAGCTGATGCTACAATTGCAATCATCCAGCAGCAACTTGATGGATACAGTCACGCTGACCAATCAGGTATGCGTAACACTGGCACGTATCTACCAGCGTGGCTTCAAGGTTGACTTGAATGTGCTTGAGGATGTGCGTCAAGAGTTTGAACAAGAGAAGTGTCAACTTATTGACGACTTGCAATCTCATGTCCGTAAAGTTATGGGTGACACACCTATCAATCTCAATAGCCCAGAGCAATTGTCTTGGGTAATATATGGACGTAGGGTTATAGATAAGCATGACTGGGCTACTATGATTGACCCATACATGCCTGACGATGAGTTCAGACATCTTATATCTACACGCACTCAACGACTATACCGCACAAAAGCTGTGCAGTGTAAGGAGTGTAATGGCAGTGGATATGTACGCAAGATCAAAAAGAATGGTGAGCCTTTTGCCAAGCCAAGCAAGTGTCCAGAGTGTCACACAGAAGGCTATCTGTTCAACCCTACAGATACACTGGCTGGCTTCAAGTTCAAGCCACCTACAGCTAAGTGGGCATCAGCTAATGGCTTCAGCACAAGCAAGAATAACTTGCAATTGCTAGAGGCAGGTGCTAAGTCTAAGGGTATGGATGATGCAGTTGAGTTCCTGTCTAAAGTCAGACGGCTCAGTGCTGTTGATACATACCTGTCATCCTTTGTTGATGGCATCAAGAACTACACAAAGCAGGATGGTATGCTACATGTCAGCTTGCTACAGCACCGCACATCGACAGGTCGTTTGTCTGGTGCTAATCCTAATATGCAGAACATGCCACGTGGCGGCACGTTTCCTGTAAAGAAAGTATTTGTGTCACGATGGGATGGTGGTAAGATACTTGAGGCTGACTTCGCACAGCTAGAGTTTCGTGCTGCCGCATATTTATCACAGGATGGAGTAGCCATTGAAGAAGTTTCTACTGGGTTTGATGTACACGCATACACCGCTAAGATTATTACCGATGCTGGTCAGCCTACGAGCCGACAGGATGCGAAGGCGCATACTTTCGCGCCGTTATATGGCGCATCGGGATATGGTCGCACAAAAGCAGAAGCAGCGTACTACGAACACTTCAACGACAAGTATTCCGGCGTGGCAGCATGGCATGCCAAGTTGGCTACGGAAGCTATCACGACACAGAAAATTGTAACACCATCTGGACGTGAGTTTTCATTTCCTGATGTAGAAAGAAAGTACAATGGTCGTGTATCACACTTCACACAGATAAAAAACTACCCCGTACAATCTTTTGCTACGGCAGACATTGTACCAATTGCTTTGCTTCACATTGATAAACTGCTTGACACGATGAAGTCTTGTGTGGTAAACACAGTGCATGATTCGATTGTTATTGATGTTCATCCTGATGAAGAGAAGGCTGTGCTTGAAGCAATCAACACCACTAACAGGGAGTTGCCAAATTTAATTACCAGCAGATGGGGAATAGAATTTAATGTTCCCTTGTTATTAGAGTCAAAAATAGGACCAAATTGGCTTGACACTAAGGACGTAATTTGATATAACTACGGTTCTAAACGCTAAAGAAAGGAGAATTGTATGACACAATTGACAACAGTAGATACGAATAACTATGCCGCTATGGCGAAAGCTATGGGCATTGCACATGAGAAGACCTCATCATCTTCTAGTTCGCTTGCTCGTCTACGCATCAGTCACGCACCTATCATGGGTACGGCTGAAGTAAAAGGCAAGAATGTGAACGTAGAAGTGGTAGAAGGTGGCGCATACAAGCTAGAAATTCCTGACGGACCTACGCACTACGCTACATCTATCAAGATGCGTCCTTTCATGCAACGCTTCATGCACAAGCGTTTCGTACAGGGTGATGCAAAGAACCCTAATCGTTACGTGAAAAGCGTGATGGCTGACACACTGGACATTGATCTCAAGGACAATGACGGTGGGTTCAACTGTGGTAAACCCGCAGGATACATCAAAGACTTTAAGGCACTCCCGCAATCACAGCAAGACCTGCTCAAGCAGATTAAGCGTGTACGTGCTGTCTTTGGTGAGGTAGAGTTGGTAAACCCAATGAACGAGAATGGTGAGCCTGTTGAGGTAGCACCTACCCCATTCATCTGGGAGATTGATAACCGTGATGCCTTCAAGGAGATCGGTGCCAGCTTTACTACATTGGCAAAGATGCAACGCTTGCCCATCCAGCACATTATCACTGCGAATACCAGTGAGCGTAAGATTCCAACAGGGGCATCATACTTTGTACCTGTGGCATCGCTGGATGTTTCTACAACCATTGAGTTGACTGAGCAGGACCAAGCCTTGTTTGGTGACTTCATGTCTTGGATTGATAATTACAATAACTACATCATCAATGCATGGGCAGAGAAGGCTAACTCTAAAATGGAAGATGACGATGTTAACGTGGTCGATGATCTTGTTGACATTGAAGTCGAAGATGAGGTAGCATAATGCATCACCCTGCTGAACTAGCACTCCATCAATATATGGAGGATGCAGTCAAAGGCAAAACACAAATGTCAGAAGAGACAATAGAACAGGTTTCTTCTGACATTGCCGAAGCACTGCATAAGCAGTTTGGCAGTGGTAAAAAGAGGGGCGACTTTAAATTACGTATGTCAAACGTAGGTCGCCCCACTTGCCAACTCTGGTACGAAAAGAATAAACCAGAGGTAGCTTTACCATTGCCTACAACATTCGTAATGAATATGATGCTGGGTGATATTGTTGAGGCTGTATTTAAAGGCTTATTGAAAGAGGCAGGAGTAAAGTATGAAGAACCTGAACATGTCACTCTTGAATTGGATGGCACATCCGTTAACGGAACATATGATATTGTTATTAATGGGGCTGTGGATGATGTTAAGTCAGCATCTGATTGGTCCTATCGTAACAAGTTTGAGTCATATGAAAAGCTGGCTGATGGGGATGGGTTTGGTTATATAGGACAGCTTGCTGGTTATGCCAAAGCATCTGGTAAAGATGTTGGCGGTTGGTGGGTTGTAAATAAAGCCAATGGAAAATTCAAGTATCTTCCTGCATCTGGGCTTGACTTAGATACAGAAATAGATAAAATACAAAAGACAGCAGACACAGTAAAGGAGAACAAATTTGAAAGGTGTTTTCAACCAGTACCAGAGAAGTTTAGAGGTAAGGAGACGGGCAACAAAGTACTTAATGATGGGTGTAAGTTTTGTGCTTATCGTTTTGATTGCTGGGATGATTTGAAAGAACATCCTGCAGTAATGTCACAGGCTAAAGTGCCGCCTATCGTAGCTTATATTGGAGACATCGTTGTACCATAAAGCATGGAGAGCAGCACGTAAATATGGGTATCGTAGTGGGCTAGAATTAACCATTGCAGAAAAGTTAAAAGCTGAAAAGATCAGGTTTAGATATGAAGCTATTAAAATCGAATGGGAAGACCTAGCCTACCGTACCTATACCCCCGACTATATTCTAAAGAATGGTATTATAGTTGAGGTCAAGGGCCGGTTTATGGCAGCAGACAGACGCAAACACATACAGATAAAAAAACAACATCCAGAACTTGACATTCGCTTTGTGTTTGAGAATAGTAGAAGCAAGATACGTAAGGGAGCCAAGACAACATATGGAGATTGGTGCATCAAGAATGGATTTAGATACTATGATCGCATCATCCCCGAAGATTGGCTAAAAGAAAAAGGGAAAGACAAGCATCCAGATTTTATATGCCACCCTAATTCAACAGTGAAGAGGAGAAAGAAAAAATGAACAAAGATGAATTACTAGACAATTTTAACAACGAAGACTTTGTAATTCGTATTCGGCCCTTTGCTGATGATGATGGTCAGTGGAGTGGTGAGTTGGATATATCCATCATAGCATTCCCCGAAAATCCACTTGATGATGAGGATTATGGAAACATCATGCACTTTACTAAGATGGTATGCGCTACTGTTCCTGTTATGGAACAAGAAGAAAACATCCGTAATATAATGCATGAGTATGTTCTTAAAGTTCTTGACAACGAGATGGAGATTGATGTAGAACTAGAGGAAGAGATGGGCGTTGAGAAAACATATGACGGCAACGTGGTTCATCTTAACTTCAACACTAAGACAGGGGGTACTGCATGAGACATGAAGAGTACATGAAACAAAAACTAGCTGAAGACGAGGAGAAACTTATGGATGACTTTTACATGAAGAATACAGATATGGTCAACAGTCCACCCCACTACAATCAAACGGGTATTGAATGTATACATGCTATTTCTGCGGCTACAAATACAGGCTTTAAATATTACCTACAAGGTAACATACTAAAGTATCTCTGGAGATTTGACTACAAGGATAAGCCTCTTGAAGATTTACAAAAAGCTAAATGGTATTTAGATAAGTTGATTGAAGAGGTGATGGCAAATGGTGAGAGTTAAACTATTCATCACGCTGGACATAGATGAAGAGGAATACCCTATACCTGCAGACGGGCAGGTAGGAGAAGAAATAGAAGATGGCATCCGTGAATACTTTTATGATGTAGAGGGTGCGGACATTAGAACAATGAGAACTATAACGGAGTGAGATATGAGTAATTATTTACCAACAGACTATCAGAACTTCATTGCTCTTTCACGGTACGCCCGATGGAAAGAGGATGAGCAGCGTCGTGAGACATGGGGAGAGACAGTCGCACGATACTTTGATTACATGACCCAGCATCTCAAGAGCAAGCACAAGTATGTCCTGTCGGATGAACTACGTGGTGAACTTGAGCAAGCTGTGTTAAACCAAGACATCATGCCAAGCATGAGAGCATTGATGACCGCTGGACCTGCGCTTG
>Ga0208793_1000826_pt1 | contig 19378 bp, 23 predicted proteins | sample 17_taG_FD_184092 | JGI IMG/M metagenome (GOLD analysis project Ga0208793, IMG submission 184092) | Marine viral communities from the Subarctic Pacific Ocean - 17_ETSP_OMZ_AT15314 metaG (SPAdes) (version 2) | ecosystem: Environmental > Aquatic > Marine > Oceanic | place: Pacific Ocean | collected...
AATATCCAGCATCCTAAGCAAAGTGCTAAGGATTTGTCAAATCTGGCACAAGAGAAAACCCCGCCAGCATTGCTGCTGACGGGGCTACACACACACGAAAACAGAGTAACCACACTCTGAAACGAATCATTTTGTAAGCCAGCCTTCGGGGGTTAGCAACTCTAAAATCCAATCAGTTGCATCAATTCTGCCTGCCCATTTGCCAGCGGTGAAGGGGTCGGGGGATTTACCGACCTCTCCGAAATATCTCTCGCGTTCCTGTTCGATGCACCACAGGAGGTATTTGTATTCCTCCCGGTGTTCAAAGGCTTTTAGTGCCTTCTCATATGTGACCTCTGGTTCGCTCATGCGCCAAATGTATCCGATCAATCAGTTGGGTCAAGGACTTTTTTTATCCCATTCCCTGCGTGTTGATCTCGCCCATCTGGGCTGGTGCAGTTCCTACGCGACCAACAACGGCGTTCTCAGCTTGTTGTGCTGCGAATTGATACTGCCCGTAGTAGTTCTGCAATCGCTCGGCAAATGCCTCATTGGTCTGCAACTCCTCGGCAATGTCAGGTTGCTGAGTGTATTGCTGGATAACCTGCATAGCCATGTCGCCGCCATTAGGTCGGGCAGGAACAGCAATGCCGCCGTGGATCTTAGCCAAGTCGTCAGTAACTTCCTTAAGGACACGCTGCTGAGATTCCTCAGAAGGCTCCAGAATGTAGTCAGCCAAGAAGGGATTCACAGATGCAGCGGCAATCTCAATAAGCCTGTCAGGGTTAATGCGTCCGTTCTTGTCGTATTGCATCAGGGTAGCCATCGACTCAATCTGCTGCTTCACACCCTCTGGATCATTCTCGGTAGTGTCAAACGACACTGTAATGTCGAACTTCTCGTCAGGCGAACCCTTCTGCATCATCTGTGGGTTAGGATTGCCAGTGACTTGGAAGAACACTTCGTCTGGCCCCATGCGCTGATAAAGCACCCAAGCACGTTTCAAAACCTTTTGCACATGCTCCAAGAACTTGTTGATGATGAACTCTTGCCTGATGCCAGAATACGGACTATTGGCATCCAGTCCCACAGCACCATCGGCTTGCTGGGTCATCAATTCTTCCATTCGCTCGGAACCGGGGTCGTATGAAGGCGTGGGGCCGAACTGAAGCTCACCAAGTCTGCGGTATGGGATCTTCCTGCCGGGGCCGTAATCGCCCGGTGGTCGTCCAGCAGGGTGCATAATCGGTGGCAAGGTAGCCATCGAGTTGCGGTCAATCCGGCTGTCACGCTCAGTCTTAATCTGCATCTGAGACGCACGAAGAATGTCCGAGAACGTGCGGGTTTCGTAAAGACGCTTCTGGTCGTCACTCAGGCGAGTAACCTCAAACGGGTAATCATCGTATCCGTTAAGAAGTTCGTGCTTGGCAAAGCCGTGGTCGTCAGGATGGAATACTGTGCAGTAAATCCCTTCTGACCCGTCCTCGTCAATCAGGCGTTGGTAGCCGTAAACGACCATAACCAAGTCCTTCTCGTCCACCATGTTGGTGCGGTCAGAGCGGAAATACTCTCCGTCTCCACCATCGTAGTAAATAGAGTCCTTACCGCGCAAGTTTTCTATTGCATGTTTCACCCATGAGGCATCCCAGCCTTCGTTGGTGACTTTCTTTTCAAGCTCCTGTGCGGTAAGGAAAGTTCTCCAGAAAATATGAGGGGCGCGTTGCGGGTCGTAGCAATACGATGGGAACAAGATCTCTCCATCTGGCGCACACGCATCCACAATCGGGCAGTCAACAGTATCGCGGGAAATGGATACCTCAGTAATGCCCTGACGATTTAACTCCTGAACTGCCTTCTTGATGCGCTTTTCGCTCATGTCAGGGAATGCCCTGCTGATGAACTCAATTGCAGCATCGTATTCCTCGGCAACAATAGCCTCTGCCAGCGGGACTGTCTCAGGGTTCTCTGCCAGTTCTTGCAGGGTGACAGTTTGCAGGTAGGTTCTAGCCTCCTTGTTCCACCCCACGTAAGTAATCAGCAAACCCTTCTCCAGCATGTAGTTTGCGTTAAGCTCCATCTCCTTGCGGAAGCCGGGGATGTATGACTTACGCATCCACTTCAGGAACGAGGACACAACGGCAGCTCGATCAACGCCAGCCTGAGACGTAGGAAACGCCTTGATGTGGCTCCTGTCCAGAGCCTTCATCATTAGCGATACGTAGGTGTCAATACGCTCGCCAATGGTATTAACCTCAATGTCAGACGCACCCTGCCAAGGGAACGGATTAGCCCCGTTCTTCCGCATGTCGTCAGACTTACCCGGCCACAGGTTGCGGCGATCATTATATGACCGCAAGCAATCGTGCAGGTATTCGTCAACGTCACGCAGCGAGTCCTTGTATGCCTCTTGCAATGCACCCACTGAGGGTTCCTTGCCGACATAGATCATCGCCTTGTCGTCGTCTGACATTTCGTTCATGGCGTGTATTTATAGTAGGTTCCGTTACTTTCGTCAACTCGCTCACATTCAACGACCTTGTTACGTAGCCGATTGGTGTATCTCTTAGGGACATATACCTTGCAAGCATCGCCACTTTCGGTAATGCCTTTCTTCCATAGCGGGTTCTGCCAATCCCCCACCACGCGGATAGGTTCTTTGGTGGCTACTGTGATCCCTGATTCTTCGGGGACTTCAACCGCCTTCTTGCGTGGCGACTTCTTCTTGGGTGCTTTCTTAGCTTTTTTCATAATCAATATCCTCCCGATCCTTGGGTTGTGACACTTAAATCAATAGAATCAACGTGGTCAATATCCGCAATCGCAGCGTAACGTAGAGGGTCAATAACGTCCTTGTATTGCTCCTTTAGCCCACCCTCGCCAGTGTATTCAGATAACCCGTCAATCACGTTCTGGCATTCGTCCGAAACGTAGAAGTGGGGACGATTAACAATATCAATCTCCTTAGTCGTATCATACGACATCTTCGAGATGAGTGCCTGAAGGCCATCTTCAATGTCGAGGCCGGGTGCTGGGTTACATATAATGTCGTTTTCGGCAAGTTCCTCAATGATGGACGACGATCCATCTTGCACTTGATACTTCGCTGCACCCATGCGGGGGTCGATAATACGCTCGTAAATCTCTTCATCTTCTTCTAGTTCTTGGATTAGTTGGACGTAATCTTTAATGCCGTAGCCCAAACCTTTACACCCTTCGCCAGCCGCCCACTTGCCGCCCTTCCACTCAGCCCAAGGGCCAATCGTCATGTCTGGCCATTCACGATACACCCAATACGTTCCGCTTGTGTCAACGGCAATCCAGACCATAAACCAGTTCTTGCTGCCTGCGGGGTCAACAATGAAGTATCTGGTCACTCCCGTAGTCGGGATGGATTCGTGCGGCACTACGTTTAGCTCCTTGTTGAACTTCGGGAACTTCGTGGCTTGTGACTTAACAGGCACTCCGTATGCGCGAATTAGTATCTCCTCGCGTGGGCGACCTTGTAGGTCTTGCTTAATACGCTCGTAACCACCAAACGGGTTATCCTTAGTGTGGAAGTAATGTATTGATGCGTTGCGGTTCTTGCTCCTTTGAACATACGGAACTAACTCACCATTAAGGATTTCTGCCTCTTTGGTTTCAATAGTCTCAGCGTGTTCCAAGTAGTCTTTTATGACCTCAGTCCACCCGTCAATCGGTGTAAACGTCACCAACATCTTGGCATTGCGGGTAGCCAAGCGGAACCGCAACGTCCCGATAAGATCCTCGCCAAGCAGGTATTCGTCCAGCCAGCACCCGATATTGTGCCACTCTGGGTCTTTGCTGCCAAGTTCAGCACCCTCAATAATAGAAGGATTGTTCTGATACTGCGAGTAGGTCTTAAATATAATCTGCGATCCATTAGGCAGAATCAACGAGTTGTCGGTAAATCCATTCTTTAGCGTGTAACTAATGTATGTCTGACTGCCCGTCTGCTTCTTTCGGTATTCCGGCGGGAGCCAGTTGTAGACCGCACTTTGCTGCTGCCTGACGCTCACCTCGCTTGTTTGCGCCCAGCACATGATGATGCTGTTCGGATTCTCAATAGCCGCCTTGACCACGCAGAAGCTCCCCCACGCCGTCTTGCCGCTGCGGTTGCCTCCACTCGCCAGAATCTCGTCTACCTCGTCTAGCTGGTCCTCTGCGCGGCTCCAGTGGGGCAGACGGAACCCATACCTATACGGGTCAGCCTGAGCGTTCCTGATAGCCTCCTCGCGTGTTTCGTGGAGTTCCAGAAGTTCCTCTGGCTCCAACGCAGCGATCACCTCGTCAGAGGGTATTTCAAGTAGGGGATGCTTAGTCCAGTTCAGCATTGCCAGCTTCTACGCCTCCTCTGACTCTACGTCAATGACTTTCTTTTCGGCAACCCGCGCCTTGGCCTTCTTGATGCTCTCTAGCGCGTCCTCCATTGACTTGCCACTACGATGCTCTACAATCGTGTTCGCCTCGCCAGCAAGCGTCATAGCCTTGTCCTGAGCAATGCCAGCCATCAATGCCAGCCTGTCAGGGCTAACCTCGTCCAATAGCTCAGGGTTGTCCTCGTATCGCTCAAACTTCTTGAACAATGCGTGATGTGCCTCGTCCTCCAAATACAACCATGACTTAGCATACTTCTTGCGAATCGGGTCAAGTGCATCCTCGTTCATGTCCTCCAGCCTGCGGAGAGTCGCCAAGCCTACGCCACACTTATCTCGCACCTGCCTGCGGGAAACGCCCTGCGCCCGCATCCACAACGCCTTAGCCGCCTTCGCGGGATTGACGTTCTCAAGGCAACCGGGTTCCACCTCTTTCGCTTTAGAGGACACAATCGACACGAACTTGTCCATGTCAGCATCCGTAGGTTGGGATAACTCGTCACTCATGCCGTGATATTACCCGCCAGCAGTTTGCTGGCAAGGATTATTTGTCCTCTTCAGAATCAGACAGAGCGCGAGTGAGCCTGACCATTTCAGCGGCAAACTCTGGATCTCTGGACATTTGCTGTGCTACTGATTTCAGCCCCCTTGTGGACAACAATGTTCTCGCAATCATATTCCGATATGCAACTTCGGTCTGTGCTGGCCCCGTGCGTCTGGCCAATACATTAATAAATGGCTCAAGTTTTCTGTCCCCAAAAGCTGCGGCTAAAAGCCTATTTCGGGCTGACCCGGTTAATCCTTGCGCTAGATAGAACGATACGTTGCCAAGTCCCGCAGTAACACGGATAGGACCCTCTCCCAATGGCTCTTCAATTATTTGGTTTGCCCTGATGCCGTCCATAGCCGCGATAAACTTGTCTGCTTTCCGCTTCCCAAGAACCAAATCCATTTTTGCGCGGAGTTGCCGTCCTGCCTCAGTCGGGTTTACGCCGGGGGCATGGCCAATGTCGTCTAGGAATTTCTGCGCGTTTGGCATTTGGGTGAAGGGCGCATTAGTTAAAGTTTTGCCGCCGCTAGAGTATGAGTTCAAAAGCTCATACATAAAGTCTTGCTCAAAAATCTCTCTTTCAGCCTTTGGCATTTTACCTTCTGGTCCAACTAATTTGGCCAAGTCTCTAGCTTTAGTATTCGGGCTGATAGCGGCAGATGCAAGTGCGCCATTGTTTACAGTCTCAGAACCCGACTCTAAAGCCTCCTTCATAATGGCCTTATTCACAAAGCGTTTTTGCTCTTGCTCCAGCTTGGCTTTTTCTGCGATTGCTCTTGTAACTTTAGTTACATCGTCTTTGCTTAGTGCTTTCTCAAGAACCGCCAAGCCTTGAGGATCAATGTCATCTAGCTTAACCTTTTGGGCCGCAAAAGCGTCATTGAGAGCATCGTATTTCTTTGCCATTACCTTACCACCTTTGTCGCCGTAAATGACCTGAAGCATTTCAAGGTCATACTTAACTGACGTAGGCGGGCTTACTCCGGGAGCCTTGGTCAGACCTAGCTTTTCTGTGTATGCTTGCTTGAGTAAGGATCGTATCTCTGCCGCTCTGTCAGGCATTGTTCCTCCAGATGGGGTTCTGCCTGCTGCCTCAATAGCTACTTTAGCGTCAGTTGGTGAATTTAATAACTGTGCTGCCACTCGGTCATGGGTCATTACATCGCCCCCATACCTTTCTTTTAGAATTCGGCCAAGGGAACCTCTTTCAAAATCTAGCATTTCGTCTTTGTAGGCTTGATTAATCCTAGACCACTCAGGACGCAAATCCTTATCAACAATGCCTAGCAATTTCTCATCAAAATCTTTTGAGGCAAGTTTGGCTAATGCCTGCTCTCCAGTGGCTCCGGGAACACCGCTCCCCCCAGCTTTTGAAATCCTTCTTCTAATGTTGTTAAGTTCTTCAAACCCAAGCAACCCAACACCATCATCTTTTGCCGCCTTAATGTCATCTACGATCTTGTAGAAAGCTGATTTGTCGCTAGTTCTAAAGCCCCGTTTGCCTTGGAATGTTGACCTGACCATGTTAATGGCCTCGTCAGGGGTAAGTCCAACACCCCGCTTGTCCATCATATTATAGAAGCCACGATAATTGTTTTCGGTTATCCCTTTCTCTGCTTGCTCTGCAAGTTCGATCACAGATCGGATTTTCTTGCCGAGCTGCGTTTTGGAATATCCGACTTGCTGCGATTGCGCTAGTCGTTTTTGCAGGTTTTTCTCTACAATCTCTTTGGGGATTCCTGACTTTGAGGATATTTCTCCGGCAAGTCTGGATTGCTCTGCACGAACACGGCTCAATGTGGTTTCAGAAACACGTGCGGGGTCTCCTGCTTTTTGCCAAGACTCAACAAGATTTCTGAGTTGATCCATATTGGCTTGTCGCCTCAAGTTTAACTTGCTGCTGGGATATTTGCCTGCCAAAATTGACTCTGCCTCAAGTGCTGACGGACCTAGCTTAACACCGGGAGTTGCGTCTAGCTTAACGCCCTCTTTGGCTAATATGTCCATTGAATTGTTTAGCTGGTCAACCATTCGGTTCCCTACTTGCTCACCAAAGAACCTGCGAGATAGGAATTTACCTCCCCCCATAGTTGCTGCATCAACCGCACCCATTACAACTGCCTCCTTGCCCCTGCGAACAGCCGCTTCCCCAAGTTTAGCGTCAAGACCAAGCATTTTGCGTATGCCAGCATCTTGAGCCGTTGCCGCTGTTCCGTAAGCTCCTGCCGTTGCGGCTGGGCCTCCTAAAATGCCGCCTCCGCTAAGTAAAAAGCCGCCAATTGCTGCGACAGTTGGGATAACCTCAGTCACTCCCTTGCCGTATGCCTCAAGAAGATCGCCAGCATCTCCTCCCAAGTTGTTTACGAGTTGCAACTTGCCTTGTCTGTTAATCAAGAAGTTTGTTTTTCCATCTTGAGGTAGAGGGATTACATTGCCCTTACCGTATATGTCTTGCAGACGAACTGCCCTGTCCTCATCAGTGGGCGTAATTGCCAACTCAAGCCGAATATCTTTGGCGAGTCCAGTGTCAACGTCAATGTCGTCAGGGTGAACACCGATTGCTCCGCTAAGTTCCTCCTTGAAGTTAGCTTTTGTTTGTGGCAGATCAATTGAAATGGTTTCAGCAGGCGAGCCAAGAGACATCTCAAAATATGATGATGGTTTGCTTTCATACTCTTTGTATGCTCCGCTTGAAATAGCCTCGAAAGACTTTTCTCTTTCCTTTTCTGCCTCATCTGTCAGGCTGTATTGGTATCTGTTGTATTCACGCTCAAGATCATTCGCCATTGTGGATAATGCCATTTGGTCCAACAGAATTTCAAAGCTTTCTTGTGACGTATCAAGACTTTTAGCTTTGTTTGAAGGATCTTTTAACGAATCTGGTAATGCATCGTAGGCTGCTTCAGCTCCCCTAATTGCTGACATTATACTGTCTTTTTCCGCTGCCCAATTAACCGTTTCTGGAGCAGACTTAATCCTATCTAGGAATTTTGAGCGACCTAAGTTTAATCTGTAATTTTTTAAAGCTACTCCTTGGGAAAATTGCTCGTTTCCCTCCAAACCCATTGATTTTATCCATTCTTTTGGAAGATTGTATTCATCAAAATTTATTGCCTCAGAAGGTTCTTCCCTTCTGCTGCGAGTATCTACGGTTCCCCGCCTAATAAGTTGGGCGTATGCGTCTGGAATTGGTTCAGCCATGTTGCAGGTTTTATTTGTCTAGGTATTTGTTTATGAGATCCCTTTCTTCTGGAGAGATAAGTGGGGTAATTGTTTCTCTGACTTCATCGCCAGATTTTCCTTCAGCCATGTCATTCCAAAGCACTTCGCCAGCATCGTATTGCGCCTTTGTTATCTTGCCTTCTTTCAAGGCATCCATGCGCTGCTGCTTGGTTCCGTGGACGTAGTCTGCATAGTATCTGCGAAGGTCTTTAAGGTTTTGCTTCAGAACTGGCACATCATCGGTGACTTTAAGGCTACCTTGAGTTGCCCCCATAGCCTCCCTTTCAGGATCACTAAGCGAACCTACCGCGCCACCAGTGGGCGATGATTGTTTAAGGTTTGTAAGAAGGTCAAACGCCACTTTGTTTTGAAGAGTTGCAAGGCTTCTTTTTAAGGTTTGAGATTTTGTGGCAGGGAAAACTCCCGCTCCAGCTCTAAGAGCAGCCGAAATGCTGCCAGAGTCCATGCCTTCTAGGATGTCCAAAGACTTGTTGATTTCTCTAATTGCAATGTGTCCAGAATTTGATTTGTATAATTCTCTTGCAGAATTTTTTACTGCTTCTTTGTCTTTTTCCGTAAGATCACCCTCCATCTTCTGCAATTTTAATTTTTGCTCTTCGATTTTGAGGCCCTTTAGCTCTACGTCTTTTTCCCACCCCGAACCCGGAACTTGCGTAACTCCAGTTATTCTCCCATCTTTTACTACGGGAACATCGCCCTTTGCGGCTTCTTGTGCTTTACGGAGTTGAGCCGCAGTGGGTTGGGCAGCAGGAGGCTGACCAGCAGGCACTTGAGGCACTTGCTGGGGCATTCCACCTTCGACTGGTATTTGTGGCATTGGTTGCGGGGTTTCACCAGTCAATACAGGCTCCATGCCAAAACCGCCTGCGGGTGGAGTTGGTATTCTTGCTCCGCGAGAATCAAGCCCGCTAGCACTAGGCGTTGCAGGAATCCCACCTATCGGTGAAGTCCCGCCACCAACAGCAGGAGGAGGAGTAAATGTAAGCCCCCCCTCGCTTGTGTAGGAAACGCCAGAACCGGGTATGTTTATCAGTGGGGTATTGGGCTTAACGGGATAGAACCTTCCAGTTGCAGTGTCAACTTGCCCCGGCATTCCGTAGAAATCAATTTCACTTTGATTCGATGGTCGGAAAGTTGGGCCTGAAGGTCCAGCCATAGATGCCAACATCTTGGTCTCCTCCATCTTCATTCTTTGGGCTTGCATTCCTAGACCGATAGTGTTATGGATCGAAGAAATAATACCTCTCCGCTCACGCCCAGTAGTATCCTCGGAAATATAGTTCTGATAAGCATCAGTAACAAGATCTCCCAGTGGTGTTCCCTTGAACACGGTATCGGCTTGCTTTAGGAACTGTTCGCCTGCTGCTTCCTGCTTCTTTTGCTCTCCGCGAACTTTTATCATGTCGCCAATGTTCTGGCCAAGGTTGGCAAGTGTCTGCCCCTTGATCGCGCCAGCTCTGGCAAAACCGCTAAAATCCTGTGCCATCAACCTTGGGTCGATGGTATCTCCTAGTCTTGGTGCGTCTCCGTATGGTGTCATATTGTTATCTGCCTAAAAATCCTCCAGCAATGCTTCCGAGTGCGCCGAATATGCCAGCAGAGTGCGCGGCTTGTGCTTGCGCTCCAGCGGCACGGGCTTGCGTTACATTAGAACGGTGTTGCGAACCAATGTTCACGCCAACATCAGGGTTAATCATTTGTGGTCGAGCCGATCCAATAGCACCTAGCCCCATGCCAAGTTGCTGCTGACCAGTCGAGTAGGAAAGCGGAGTCGAGCCTAATCCTGCAAGCCCCGGTGCGGTGTAGAACTGCTGCGCCAGACCGAATGCCTGACCACGCGCCCTCTCTGCTTCAGCGCGTCTATTCGCCATGATGTCCTCGCGGCCAAGTGCTTCAGCGAAAATAGCCTCGTTGCCACCAAGGCGACCCCTGCTAGCGTATGATTCTCTGGCAGACTGCTCGGCTCTGCGCCTGTCCTCAAACGACAAACCACGGGCGGCTTGTGTGGCACGGGCGGCTTCTTGCTGTGCTGATTCTACCTGTGCCGCTGCCTCTGGCGACAATGCCTGAGTAAACCCACGGAACTGTGGAGCCATACCCGTCATGGAAGCAATGTCAGCCTCCCTAGCCGCAGCTAGGTTGCGAGATGCTTCTTGTTGAGATAGCCCAGACAGACCGAAAATGCCCATTTGTTCGGGCGTTCCCTGAAGAAACGTGCCTACATCACCAAGGTTAAGGCCCAAAAACTCTGGACGATATTCCCCTTCTGTCGTAAGAAGCCCCGGCAATGCCTTGGTGTATCCCTCAACATATTTGCGGATGTCACCTTCAATGTCCACTTCCGGGACTTGAGGTGTTTTAGGTTTTGAGAATATACTGCCCATTAGAGTTTGGAGTAATAGTTTTTAATGTCTAGGATGCGAGTGCGGCTGTCACCACGGAATGCCCGCTCGTAAGCAAGTAGGGGAACGAGATCAATAAGTTGGCGGCAAGCAGGCTTAGGGTTACCAACAGCAAGAACAATAAACACGCCATCTGCTTCAGCGAAATCGCAGGGTTCTTGCGGCTTGTCTCGCTGAAAGAAATATCCCATGATAAAGGTTTCGGGTGTGCTGATAACGACTCCGTGACGCAGCATCCAATCGAAGTCGGGAAAGAAATCCCCTCCGTTTGATTGGTATAGCTGTTTTGCGTTTCGGAATGGTTCATGTTGATTCATTTAATACCCAATGGCTTGCCAATACACATTAGCAGAACTTGCCGATGTGTTGATTATCTCAATCGAGCTATTACTAATTGGCCCCTTTAATCGCGTTGGATTAGTTGAGGATGTGTCATTGATTTGCCAAGACACTTGAACATTAACAATGGTGGAGAAAGCTGATGCAAATGTGACGGTGCTAGTGCTGCTCCCGCTTAGGCTCAAAGTCCCCCACTTCATTATTAAACCATTAGGCAGGGTGACAGACTCACCGCCACTGTAAGCCGTAGGGTTAAATCCTGCCTTGCTGTTATCCACATACGCCTTAATCGACTGTTGGCTGGCTAGGCTGGTTGCGCTATCAGAGGCCATGTTGTCCTCGTCAAGAATAGAAACTTGAGTGGGCGCAGCGGTGCTTCCCGATACGTTGCCAATCGTCTTCATGTTCTCCAACTGGCGAATCTTAGCAAAGGTAACGCCGTCAGAAGTGCCTGTCGCATCTGCAATCTTGGCCGTAGTGACCGCAGAAGAAGCAATCTTGCCAGAGCTAACCCCTAAGTCCTTGATAGCCAAGCGTCCCGCACCAGTTACCTCAAGCGAGGTGTTGTCAGTAGCCCCAGACCCGCCAGACACGAATGTTGCGTTATCAACCAAGTTGTCAAGGTTGCCGCTCGTTACCTGATCGCCGTCTGAAAAGTTTACTCCTTTTGAAAGAATAGCCATATTATTGCTGGGTTAGTGTGCCTCTGTTCGTCTCGTAGCCTTCAACGGCAATAGATGTGACCTTTGGCCGACCAATTGACCCCGATCCTACTATTTTCCTGTTAATTGTCAACGTGCCGTAGATTCCTCTAGGGTTGCCAAGCCGGAACCTAAAGTTCGCTCCCTCATTCGTAGGTAGTTGATCGCCAATCAATGACGCAATGTCGGCAACAGAAAATTCATCTGTGTCAGGGTTCTCAGACGAGAATAAGAACTCTACGTCAGATGCCGACTCAGAATCAGAAATCATTTGCACCTGCGCCCTGCGGTATTTCTTCCTCTCCAGAGATTTGAACCCGTAGCCCCTTGATGTCAGCTTGTAGTCAACTGCCTGAGTAGTAGAGCTTCCAACAGCATTCAGAGAATAGGAATCTTCGCCGCCCCTATTGGCATCAACCAAGTGCAACCCGCCAACCTCATTCACATAGAATAATTGATTCCGCTTAGAGTCCTGAGCAATCAACATGTTGGAAATCAAGAAGTCCTCGTCTCCATAGGTGTCAATCGACTCCCACCCGCCATTAAGCATGTTGTAAATAAGCACCGTGTTGTTGCCCTTAGCATCATTAGCACCGGGCTTCGTGTCTAGCGGCACGGCAATGTAGTATCGGTTATTGAAATACTTTGCTACTGACTTGTCTGCCAGCGACTTGTTCAGGCGATCCATGAATGGTTGGATCTTCTCAGACAACGGCTTCTCAACGCCACGTAGGTTGTATTCGTCCACAAACGACAACATGTAAACACCATTGTCAGAAAGGAAAAGAATCCTGTTGCCCTGAGTAGCTACGGACTTCTGAGCCAAACAACCAATCTCGCGGGTGAGTTCCTTAACCACAGTGTCATTCAGCGAACCTTGTGTGCCAGCAATTAAGTGCAGGGAGTTCCGGTTCAGCACTATCATGCTGTCATCGTAAAATGGCTGAAGGCCAACCGTGTAGTCAGAGATACCCGCAGTAATGCGGAACTGCGAGGAAATAGAATCAAACGTGTCTGGGTCAAGAATGTCGGACGCAGCAATCTGGTCACGAACCTTTCTGTCAGTGTATGTCGGACTAGCACCCGTGCCGCCGGGTTCGTAGCTATATGGAACCCACAAACGCCGCTGGAAGTAAACACCCCAACCGGGTGCAGGGCTATGGAAAAAACCACCACCCTGCGAGAACCTGCCCGAAAACTCAACAAACGCGCTGCCAGAACCCGACCCGTAAGTTGTATTAGGCACAGGAGCATTAAACGTAATCTCAGTAGAGCTGGCAGTAGAAACAATAAATGTCTCGTCAAGAATCGGCTTGAGATCCTCAATGTCCGTAGCGTGAATAGTAATCGTGTCGCCCGCCTTAATCGTGGTGTTGCCAGCAATCGTGAACGTCACAGTATTAGCACTCGCACCCCACTTGTTGCCAGCCAAACTAAACGCCTGCGGCTGAGTGAACGCACCAGCAGGAACCTTCGTGAAGCCAGCGGCAGTAGCAACGCCTGTGTTCGCCGTGTAAGTTTCGTCACCCCCGCCAGATGCAATCGTGTATTGGAACGTGTCTGCGTCCACAATAGACGTAATCTGGTGAGTCCCATTCGGATTGGTAGTAGTGAACTCTACATCCGCAATCGTAACGCTGTCAGTATTGTTGAACCCGTGGCTCTCCAATGTGACTTGCACAACGCCTGACGAAGATGTGTAAGCAGCGGCCTCAATAGAGCGACCATTAGGAATAAACTCCAACGTCTGAAGCCCCTCCCTAAACAAGTAAACCCTGTCAAAAGCCTGAATCATTTCAACGTCAGCAACAATGCTCTCGCCCGATGGGTAGGGGATGTCAGAGATAGAATAGTCAGTAAGCAATACCTTCTTCGCCGTGCTAGTCGTAGCAAGGAATACGCTCTCAACAAGGTTATTCGACGGGTCACTAAACGAACAACTGCCGTGAACCACGCCGACAGCATCATCATCCAGCGTAGCAGCCAAATATCCATAAGTTGCGTTAATCGCTAAGGATTCATTAGCACCAGTATGGGCAAAAGTTAGCTGGGTATCAGAAATAGCCGTAAACAAATACGCTCCAGCATCAACATTATTCGTCCCACTCAAGGGAGCCGTGGCATTACTAGGGTTGCCCAATACCAACCATGCCGTAGCATTCGATGAATAATCCAACCCGTGACCACCAGAAAACGTGAGCGTTACCACATTCGACGAACGGGCAGCAGCCGTGGGAACCAACGGGGTGTCAGCAAGCCAAAACGGGATTAGCAGCGGCCTGTCGTTAAAAGCCAGTTGCCCCGACTTCAAGGCAATCGCCATGCGGGGTTGCCAATACCCGTCAATCCTACCATTCTGCGATAACGCAACCTCACCCGTCTCCAACTGATTGGGCTGGTCACGCTGATTTATGCCAACAAATACCGCATCACCGTCCGAGATGGACGGATCGTCCAGACCCCCGGAGGAACGGTAACGCGCCATAAATTATTGGTGGTAGGCAAGAACCGTGCCAGCAGAAACAGTAATGGACGTAATGTTACCACCAAAACCAATACCTGCGGCAATAGAAATGTTCTCAAGATCAGCAACATTAGTAGCCGTGGAATCAGTAATGTCACTAAATGTGGCATCCTGAATCACCTGAATCCAACGAAAGTTGCCAGACACAGCCCCCTCGCCAGAATTAACTACGTGGTAGCCATTGTTGCCCTGTAAGAGTGCGGCTTCTCTGCTCATGCGATACAATTAGCACATCACATAAGGAATTGTCAAACACGGCAAATCACTTCCGCTTGCGACCACTAGCCGTGGTAGACCACTTCACCCGACCCGGACCAGTCTTCTTACTCGCCTCCTTCTTGCTGATCTTAGACGCAACCTTCTTCGGACGACACGCAGGATACGCCCGCTTAGAACCACCCTTCGCAGACTTACGCCCACACGCCTTGCCAGTCTTTACATCAACCCACTTCTCGTCAAACCACTTGCCCAAGCCACCACGAATAACCTTTCGCTTCGCAGCCATTACTTCGCCCTCCTAGTCGTCTTTCGAGCAACCTTATTGTTCCCACCCGTCCAGCGACCACCCTTAGCCTTATACTGCTTCGCTGCCCACGCATTCGCATACGCAGACGGATATACGTCAAACTTACTCCGCGCCTGAGACTTCATTCTCGACCACAACGCAGGATTAGTCGGCTTCGGCTTCTTCTTAGCTGGCATAACAAATACGGGTTAATCTGAAATCCTTATACACAATCACACGCAAATAAGCAAATCACTCAGAATCATCTGGCTCCTCGGTAACACCATAGTGCCAAGCATCGCTGTCCTCAGTCTGCCACTTCGCGTAAGCCTCGCAATTCCATTCGTCCACATTTACCTTATACTCAGGCTTCTCTGGAAACGGCTTGGTAACGTGACTAGGCTCATGCCAACGCAGCCTATTATTCGGCTGAATCGCATACTCACCATTATCCAACGCAATAAAATGTGACGACTTATGCTCACTCGGATGAATCGCCAACGACAAATCAGCACCATTCGTGTAGTCCGGACCCCACTGCATCGTCCACATGTAAATCCCACTCACCCACTCGCCAGTCTTTAACAACACATCCACACGCAAACCAGACAAATAATTTATCTCAACAATCGAAAAATTAGCCGAAAAACAATTCCACAACTGTAAGTGATGAAATTCATGCTCATGTTGATGCTCAAATTCATGCAGCGCGTGAATCGGCAACTTGTCCCGTAACGCACCATTCTCCAATAAAACCTGAAACAACGCAGCAGAACCAGCAATCGCACGGACAGATACCACCACACACTTCTCATACCGCCCCGCATCCTTCGGGTTGTTCGTCATAAATTCCTTCCGCACCAAACAATGCAGGGGAGGAACAGAACACTCATGCAACGCCATATCACCACTTAGTCTTATTAGCCCAATAAGCCGCAGACATCTTCCCCTTAGATATGTTCTTCGCGTGACGTGCCTTAAACGACTTACGCCTAGCCTTCTCCCCAGCAGTCGCAGGCGACTTGCCAGCACCACGAACACCCTGCTGACCAAAACGAATCGTCTTTACCTTGTCACCCTCCTTCGCCACCACAACGTGACTCTTCTTAGGATGGCCCGGTGTGCGCTTAGGCTTATTATACCCCGACACACCAACCCTCGACAACCTTGAATCTTTCTTCGCTGGCATAAATCAACAATAACACCTCAACCAATATCGTCAACCCCTTTCCCCAAACCCGCCATATACTCGCCATTCAACCACGCAATCCGAGCAATACGTCGAAACGTCTCACGTATGTCCTCACTCACATATGGCGACATACGGCGACCCTCTTGCTCCCACCACACATCAAAACAATCACTAGATCCAGAATCATCAGACATAACCGCAATCTCTAAAGGTTTCAGGCACTTATTTAATACAGCATAAAATAGCGATAAGGGCCACAATACAGACCGTCAGGAAAATAATTGGAGATAGAACCCACCACCAACTCCAGTCGATCACGTTGGTGAGCTTGAGGACTACGAATGCAATAGTCAGCAAGCCAAAGAAGCCAGTGCCGCCAGACGATGAAGAAGATTTTGAATTTGACATAACCGCAACGTAAACAACGCCAGCCAGTAGTCAATCCTCAAACCACTTAAAAGCCCTCAATTGATCCTGACTCATGCCATAGCCCTCACCACGACCCAAATCAATCAAATTGTCCTCCTTCCTCAAATCGGCCTTAAAAGCATACCCAATAATCTTAACCAATGGCTCCTGAACAATAACCAAAACATACATGTCAACGTGAGGATTGTCCTTCTTCGTGCAAAGAAGCCGCCCATTCGGATATGTAGTAGCCTTTATGTCATACCTGTATTCCCGCAAAATGCCGTCTGCCGAACCAGACCGAGGACAAAGACCACAATCAGGGAAAACATTAAAGTGCTTGGCAAAAGCATACTCACCCATAAACCCCAATACATCAGCGTCAGAACCATTCTGCCCACCCATCTTGGCATCAACCACACCCGCAGCCCTCGCAATCAACGCCCTGTTGCGACCAACCAAATGACACAACGCAACCTCATCGTCAGATAATTCAACCTCAATCATCACCGCAACCATAATAACCAAGGACACAACGTCAATACCTAATCAACCCCCTTTGCCCATTTTTTGAAGGGCGGGTTTAACGATAGGATTGATTGGCCCGGCCTGCGCTGCACCCCCGCCCCCCCCTGCTGCCCTGCTGCTGCCCTGCTGCTGTTCATCTGAACACCACCATTTGCCCATGCATTTACAATGTATTGCACAACTTGTAACAACGACACTAATGCGGAGTAGGTCGAATGCATAACTCGCTGGCAATCAATGGCGAGTGGCAATCACGGAAACTCGGCAAGCATTGACGAGCCTAGCGTCAATATATTGCGGTGTTCAATCGAACAATCTCGGCAGGATTGGCAAGGTGACCGAGCGGAGAATTGGCGAGCTGGCAAGCGGAAGAGTTGGCCGCGTGTGTTGCGTGAAATTTTGCGGCGATGCAATGGATACCCGACACTCACCAATTTGCCCGCCACACGTTCACGTGCTGGTAATGCGTTGCCTTGGCGGTTGTCAGTCTGTGCCATGTCTAATTTCGTCTTATGTTCTATCTAAGGCGGGCGGGTGACATGACACTCTTTTTATGTGGTCAATCTCATTAGCTGTCAAATCGCTGCGTCAAACCCCTTGTTTTATAGTGTTTCTGCGTTGCTCGTTATTCCCCTTATTGAGAATGGCGCAAGTTTGAATCTATGCATATCCTTGCTTTTGTTCATTTTGTGCCATTTTCCGCTTGTTTGCACATCGGCATTGTGTAGATTGCTCTCAGTTGCACGAAGCAACGCTCCACACTATGAAAACTAAAGCACAAAAAACCTACCAAGTAGGAGAGAGAGTTTCTATCTTGCCAGAATGGGATGAAGAAGGCGAAAACAGATTTCCTTTAATTGTCATGGAGGATATGGGCAATCGTGTTCTTATCCTTAAAGACCTAGGTTGGAGAATTAACCCAACAGAGTGCATTTTGAAGGAATATATTGCCTAACCACACCACACCACACCACACCACAACACCACACCACAAACTACACCCACACCATGAAAACCACACTGACCACATACGACATTGTTACACTTTTGCGGGCTGATGAATTCGCCTCTTGGAGCCGTGCCGGAGCATTCGCCTTGGCTGAACATCTTGAGGAGATGGAGGAGGCCACGGGAGAAGAGATGGAGCTTGATGTAGTCGCAATTCGTTGCGATTTCAGCGAGTATACAAGCCTTATAGAATGGGCCTCAGACCACTTTGGTGGCGCGGGATCTTGGCAAGAACCACTTGGCGTGGACAGCTATGATTTGAGCGAGGAGGACACGGATGCCGCAATCCGCGATTTTATCCACGACAACGGGATCTTGATTGAATTTGATGACGGAGTGATCGTCTTCTCCTTCTAATGGAGTTTATCGCCTAGCATGGCCGAGTTTGCGCTTGGCCATGCAAGGCGGGAAACACCGCAAGACAAACCACAAACCACACCATGAGAACTAAATCACAAATCGAATACAAGGCCGCACCATACGGCCGCATTGCGACCATTCCCGCTGGCGCTCAAGTCATACCCGCCACAAACCTTCCACAAGGCGGTTTCTGGGTTGAAGCATGGGAAGGCATGACGGACAAGGCCGAGTCATGGGGCCGCAATTACGGCTTCCACGTTACCAGCGACGAAGTAGAGTAATATCACACGCGCTTTCCCGGTCCGATCGTATGACCGGGAGGCGCATCACACACCACACACCACACCACACCACCGAAAAAATGAGATACTCAACGAAAAACAGAAAGCGTGACCCAATCCGCGATGAATTGCGCGATTCGATAAGAAAGATCACCCTCTGCCTTGCCATCGTGGCAGGTGGCTGGGTGGCCGGGGCCGCTGGAATGCTAATCTATATCCTATTCACCGCATGACATACGAAAACATACAAGTCAGAATGGACCTCGACGGGCAGGATGTTCTAGTCGAAGGTGACGTGATCGAAGATAAAGGCGACTACTGGACACCGGGGCTGACAGAGGCCAACGTAAAGGCCGCATGGATTGAAGATGACCCGGTTGACCTTGAGTTTGAGCAAATCCAACACGCCGAAAGGCTGCTACTGGAGGAGGTGGGGATTTACTTATGAAATTACTGCTTGAATCCATAGGGTTTGCCTTGTTTTTATTCATCGTGGCATTTGCCGCTCATCTTTTCGCATCGTGAAAGAGTTACTAAAAATGCAAGCACGGGCCGAGTTTTTTGGCTTCCTGCTTTACCTAAAAGCGGCGGTATTTTGCACCATATCAGCAATCGCAAGCATGGATGCCGCATGGCTTCCAATGCTGGCCGTTGCTTCCATCGTCGCCTCCTGCCTTGCGTCCGTGCATTGGCGGGAGCGCAAGAGAATCCTAAAAGAACTAGAAAATGAATAGACTGAAAGCAGAGGCCATGTGGCCAATTATGAAGTCATACGCCAAAGGCGCGGATGTCCAGATCCAAGATCCAGAAACGGATGACTGGGTGGACGTGCCGAATCCTACGTTTGCACCTGAAATCAGGTGGCGAATCAAGCCGGAGAATGAGGCGTTTGAGAATTGGTGGGGCGAAACTCACCGAGCCTATTCTCACCTTGAAAAATCCACCGCTCTAAAGGCGTGGAATG
>Ga0208793_1000832_pt1 | contig 19327 bp, 19 predicted proteins | sample 17_taG_FD_184092 | JGI IMG/M metagenome (GOLD analysis project Ga0208793, IMG submission 184092) | Marine viral communities from the Subarctic Pacific Ocean - 17_ETSP_OMZ_AT15314 metaG (SPAdes) (version 2) | ecosystem: Environmental > Aquatic > Marine > Oceanic | place: Pacific Ocean | collected...
GTACACCATAGACCCCAAGCCAGAATACAACGAGGTTTTGCAATACGTTCAGCAAAAGTTTGAACAGCGTGACACGGGCTGGGTACAGGCTTGGGATGTTATAGATTTTGAAGAAGAACCCGCAATAAATAGACTTAAAAATCAAATCACTTCTGATCGTTGGAACATGGAGCAAGCTGGTGTTGAATGGCTTGATGAAAATTTTGATTTGTGGCGTATAGGAACAGACGAGAACAGTCAGGTTAAAATGACCTCAGTGTTGTCTATGCTAACAGCAGATCCATCCTCCACTGGTTACGCTAGTTGGAAGATGGACAAGCGTGTCACCGTCACGTACCCAGACTTGGATGCTGAAGGAAACGAGATTGAAACAACTCAGGAGGTTTGGCAGAAACAGTTTCGGCACAACACGCTAGAGGACTGGAACGAAATGGTTTCTCTGGTTAGCACCCACATAAAGAATTGTTTTACGGCTGAGGAGAACGCACTAGCTAAAGCTGATGCTGGCGACCTCACTGTAACTTTCCAATCTGAGTACGAAAAGCTGTAATGCTACGCTGGAAATCCAGTCTGAAACCTGCTGCTGCTGCTGCTGACTATAGGTCTACAATTTTGGCAGATTCGCCCGTTGCGTATTACCGCCTTGGCGAGTCCAGTGGAACCACTGCATCAGATGAAACAGGGAGTTATGATGCGACGTACACAAACAGTCCAACGCTAGGAGAGGCTGGTGCAATATCTGGAGATAGTAACACATCCGTATTATTAGCTTCAAATGAATACGCAGAAATTGATTCAAATCTTAGCATAACGGCATACCCGTTTACCATTGAGGCTTGGGTAAAAACCACGGCAACAGCAGATTCGACGGTTGGAGCTTTTGTTGTAAATACATCCAATAAGAAAATGTTTGCTTTGCGAGTAAACGCGAGTGGGTATCCCTATACTTTTGCCAGAAACACTTCAGGCGTACTTGCAACAGGCACAACGGCTGTTAATGATGGAAACTGGCACCACATCGTATCAGTATTTGCTGCTAGTAATGATCGTATTATTTATGTTGACGGATATGATCAAGGCACTCACGGAGCAAGTGTTACACTTCCAGCAATAAATAGGTTTTCTATAGGCAGAATGGGCGACACATCTCCTGGGAGTTATTTTAATGGAACTGTCGATGAAGTAGCTGTTTATAATACAGCACTTTCAGCCTCAACCATAGCATCTCACTACGCTGCTGCTTCTGGCGATGACAATCCAGGAACAACCAATCTTGTAAATGATTGGTCTATGGATGAAACCAGTGGCACAAGGGCTGACAGCCACGGTAGTGCCGATCTGACGGATAACAATACGGTTACTAGTGCTACAGGAGTAATTTCAAATGCGGCTAGTTTTGATCCAGCAAACTCGGAATACCTGAGTAGCTCCACCCAGCCAGTAACGGGTACGGTTGCACGGGCGACTGAGTGTTGGTTTAAAACGTCATATTCTGGGACAGACTCCCAGTGCATCACTGACTACGGTTCGGGAAACACTGGTGAGCGTTGGCGAATTGAAATTGATGACGGTGGCTTGGTTGCACTAAGAGTTTTTGGAGCAACTAAAATTTGGGATAGCTCTTGGAACGACGGAAACTGGCATCATTTAGTTATGCAGGTAGCCGCTAGCAGCGAGTGTGACGATGTTGAAGTTTATGTTGACGGAACATTGGACACTTCTGCTTCTGGAGCTTCTGCTACGGTGTCTATTAACACAGGCACTGGGTCTCAACGCATTGGGATTAGATCAAATACGACCAAAGGCTTTAATGGGCAAATTGACGAGTTCCGAAACTGGAATAGAGTTTTGACATCCGCCGAAATTACATGGCTGTACAACGGCGGGAGCGGTAGATCTTATTCTGCTGTTTCAGGCGGCGGAGCCACCTCTTACAAAGACACCGTTCTAGCAGACAACCCGTTGTTTTACTACAGACTGGGCGAGGCTAGTGGTGATACCTCTGGAAACATGTACGATGAGGTTGCAACAGCTAATAATGGAACCTACTACAACACGCCTACACTAGGCCAAACAGGGGCTATTTCTGGGGACTCAAACACGGCTGTAAAATTTGAAGAAGCCAACTCCGAATACGCAGATACCGTTACACTGACATCAGAGACGTCTCTACTTCCTTGCACAATAGAGTGCTTTATTAAAACAGACGGGGCGAGCGATAATTACGCAGGCATTCTTTTTGCAAGGGGAACTGTAAATGCCTCTGGTTTAAACCTTTTAACCAGCGTAGGGAAGCTAGGTTACACTTGGAACGATGCTAGCAACACCTACACTTGGCCAAGCGCGCCAACTTTATCTGACGACACTTGGTACTACGTTGCATTGGTTGTTGAGGCATCTAAAGCCACAATTTATGTCATTGACGAAAGCGGAACACTGACAACTGCTGTAAATAGCGTGACACACGCTGCTTTGGATTTTAGCAACGACCCTTGGAGAATTGGAAGGGATCCTACTTCCAACAGATATTTCCAAGGGTGGCTGGACGAAGTCGCTATATACGACCAAGCCCTATCACAAAGCACAGTTGTGGCACACGCTGCGGCGGCTGGGTTTACGGCATGAAGCCTGCATAAAGTGAAAACACTCTTAGCAACCATAATGTTTACAACGACGACTCTTTTCGGAGCCGATCTAGTTTTGACGTGGCAGGACAACTCGGACAACGAGGATGGCTTTGAGATTTGGCGGCAGCAAAACGGTGGAGAGTGGCTCCTCATTGCAGCTACAAACGCTGATGACGCTACGTTTACTGATAACTTTATCCCCGTAGGAAAGACGCTCACATATCGGGTGAGAGCTTGGAATCAATTTGGCGAATCGGGCTGGACTAATATCGTTAGCATTAGGACATATCCTCCAGCAGCTCCTACTAATTTAAAAGGTGCAGCAGTTAAAAGCAAAGAAGTTAGCCTTAAAACGGAGCCTACACGCGAGGTAAAAATTAGAACGTACAGAGACAGTCTAGGAAGGATTGTTATATCAAGATCATGAGGAGCGTAACTAAGATAGGTGGCTCCAATGGAGATAGGTTCTTAGATCTTAGTGACTACGAACAAATTTTGGGTTCCATTTGTGAAGAGAACGACTGGGAGTACGAAGCCTTTAGGGACTACATATTTTTTGATAAAGAATGTTTTAATATAGAGAACAGGCAAAATCTTAAGAGTGATCTAGAATGCAGAAGGCTTTCGATCAGCAAGCTTAACGAATACGCCTCAAATTACGACAAGTGAAAGACATGGTAGAGAGATCAGTGATAGGTGTGCTAGGATCGGGAGCAGGTCTAGCACTAGCAGGAACAGACCAAGTGCTATCTGTAGTGGCATCGGCGTTCACTGTAATATTTATGGGTCTTTCTATTATAAAAGTAATAAAGGAGATTAGTAGAAAAAAATGACATCAGAGTTAGTGGCAATGCTTGGAGGTGGAGTCACGGGATTTGTAATGAAACTTATCTCAGCACAGATGAATATCCAAGCAAATGCTATTGATGCGATGATTAAGAAACAAGGAGTATCAGATGATTCCGCAGATAGAGCAGCAAAAAGAACAGGAGATGGAGGAGCGTGGATTAGACGTTTCATTGCAATCTGTATATTATTCTCAGTCGTATTTGCTCCCTTTGTCATGGCGTTCTTTGATATACCAGTAACCGTTGAGGCGAACAAATTGGGAGTATTTAAATTTTTAGGAATAGGAGTAGATAAATGGAAAAACTTAGAGGGGTTCGTATTGTTGCCAGAAGTAAGGCAAGGGATGCTGGCTCTACTAGGTTTCTATTTTGGAAGTTCACAAGTTAAATAGGAGATAAAAATATGAAATACCACCCATTACATCAAAGCAAGTCATCTTACCAAAAGATGCGCAAAGAGTCATCTGAAAAAAAATTAAGGGATTCGGATTCAGGTTTGAGGCGTCAGTTGAAAAACATAAAAGATCAATATACTCGAAGAAAAAAAACAATAGAGGGTATAAATATAGAACAAATGATGAAGTCTTCAGACCAATCTAAATTAAGAAAATTTTCAGAGTCAGAGGCAAAAAGAAGGACAAAGAAAGCATACGCTCAAGCTCGATCAAGGAGATAGATATGAAATACGGAAAACGCAAATCATGTGGTGGCTACGGTAAGGGTCGCAAAGGAAAGAAGTAGTTATGCCTAAGGACGCTTGCTACAAAAAAGTTAAAGCCCGTTATAAGGTATTTCCATCTGCGTACGCAAGTGGGGCTATAGCCAAGTGCCGTAAGGTAGGTGCTGCTAACTGGGGTAAGCGCAAGAAGAAGTAATGGCTGTACGGAGGACAAAGGAAGGTGCTGCTCTTAAGCGGTGGTTTAAGGAGAAGTGGGTAGATGTACGCACTGGAAAGCCTTGTGGTCGCCGTAAAGGAGAAAAGAGAGGCACACCCTACTGTCGCCCATCTAAGCGTGTTAGCAGCAAGACTCCTGTAACTAAAGGGGAAATGACTGCATCACAGAAGAGATCAAGGGTAGCCCAGAAGAAAAGACTGGGACAACCAGCAGGTAGACCTAGAAGAGTAAAGGCAGTAAGACGTGGCAAAAATAAATAAAAAAAACATGAAGTGCAACGTCCCTCGCAGACAAGTGTCTGGTGGAAAGAAGTTCGTTGTAAAAGCCTGTCAGGGCGGGGAGGAAAGGATAGTTCGTTTTGGCGATTCCAATATGACTATCAAAAAGAGTAACCCGGCTAGGAAGAAGTCCTATTGTGCTAGGTCAGGTGGAATAAAGGGTAAGAAAAACAAGTTGTCTGCGAACTACTGGAGTCGCCGGGCTTGGAATTGCTAATGGCTAGGTACGACAATTACGGTCAATCGGACGATCGCATCGCAGAGGAACTCGATGTGGGGTTTGTTGGGTTTAACAATAGACTACGTCCAGACCAACTATCCCCAGGATTTCTAACGGTTTCCGAGAATGGTCGGATGGATGTCAATGGTGAGTGGCAGGTAAGGAAGGCTATGGATTATCTGGCCGCTCCTTTCGCCGCAGCGGTGCTTTATTCCCACGATGCTGATACCTCCAAGGTGAGGATATTGGATACGGCACTTCCACCTGTTAACTCCAGTTCCTCATCCGTGGACGCCAGCACAGGGGTACTGACCATCGTCTTTAACACTCCTCATGGATTGTCAGAAGCCGACTGGGATGGCTTTGTCTTATACTTAGATGGATGGGACGGAAATTCCGCCATCGACGGAAACTACAACATTGACTGGGTGGATGCCAGTACGATTAGGGTGACCGTTAGCGGTCTCACCACTATCAACGTATATGGCACCGTACAGGGGCCGACACTGGATGACTTGGCTTCAAGCAGCATCCAATATTCCATCGAGTACAGTGACCCCAACAATGATAGCGAATCCTATCTACTGTGCATAGGCAGCACCGGAGCGGCGGCTGTTAAGGCATCTGATGGTTCTTCTACATCTATAACTTATCCACTAGGAGAAACTGCTTTCAATGCTACAGCCATCCAGGCATTTAACAAAGTGTACATATTTAGGGATGGAGCTGTTGCCATGGAGTGGGATGGAGACCTTACAGGATCCCCCACATTCACTTTGGTCAATAGTGGGGAATACGAACAGCCCACTCAGATAGTTTGTGCATCTGGAGAATTTGCCATCATAGAAAATCGAGGTGTTGTCCATCAGTCTGATGGCGTAGCCGTGGGAGATGTCATATCCGTAATAGGTTCCAAAACCCTAGATACCGACCAGACGTCTGGACTAAAAATAGATGCCTCATTTAATGTGGCAGAGGTTTTTACAGGAGGTTCCACCACATCAATATCCGCCGCATCAGCTACTGCTATATCTGGAGGTGAGTTTGATGGGCTGTATAAAGTGGTTATTACGGCTGCTGGTCACGGCTTGAGCGTAGGCTATCCCATAAACATTGCGGGATTCGGAGACACCAAGATAGATGGATCCCGATTTATTGCAGAAGTTAGTGCAGCAGATGTTACGTTTTACGTCCCGCAAAACCCAAGCACATCTTTGAGTGGAGACGAAACCATAGCACTTGCTCATGGATTTGATTTTTATATTGAGTCGGGGCAGACAGATGAACATGTCACCGATGGTGATAGCCTGTCCGCGACACCCGTATTTACTCGGGTGGTTTCTAGCGGATTGGGATATTCCCATATGCCAGCTCCCCCATTTGCCACCTATCACCAACGCAGATTGGTTATGCCATACAGGTATGATATTGATGGAACCAATGCGTCTCCGACTATCACCGATCGTGCCGTAAGGGACGAGGCCATCTTTTCTCAGATACTGGATGGGGATACCTACGATAGGATATATGGGCAGTTTCGATTTAATGCAGGAACATCAGATTTCCTAGTCGGCTTCCATTCTTTTTCGGAAGACAAACTGGTAGTATTTAATCGTCACAGCATACACTTAGTAAGCAATAGCTTGGTGTTGAAGGATTCTGTCAGTACGCTAATAACCAATGAGGTGGGATGCATTGCTCGGAGAAGCATCGTCCAGGTGGGAAACAATTTGATATTCTTGTCCGATAATGGAGTATATGGTGTAGACTTCCAAGACTTGTATAATCTTCGTGGACGCGACCTTCCAATATCGTCCACCATTGAAGCCACCATACAGGGAATCAACCAACAACATGCCGATAAGGCTGTGGGGGTCTATTTCAATAATAGATATTATCTAGCTGCTCCATTTGGATCCTCCACATCTAATAACAAAGTGGTGGTATACAATTTTGTAAACAAAAACTGGGAGTCTATAGATAGTGTTTCAAACGCTCAATGGGAATACAACCACCTCATCGTTGCAGGCAAGGGTTCCAATCGTGGAGTGTATGCGGTAAATACCAATGGAGGTGTTCATAAGCTAGATGCATCTACCGGGTCAGAGGATGAATATGTCCCAGCAGTGGGACAGCCCACAGTGAAGGCTACGGTAGAAGCCATCGCTCGTACTAGAATGTACACCCTATCTAGCATAGATAGAAAAAAGTGGAACAATTTCGAACTCCATATAGAATCAAGCCCGGAGCTTGGTAGCGATGCCATTGTAAATGGTATAGTTGAAAACATAGATGCCACCCTAAGCCTTGGAACCCTCCAATCTCTTAATGGAGGAACCACCTTGGCAGCAGGTGAGGATTATTCTTTGAGGAGCCGAATTGGAAATAGAAGAGCGTACGGATTACAGATGGAATTGGTCACCACTGCTGGCAGACCAAAACTTAGAGCAGTGAAGGTGGCTGGAGCTACAACATTTAGAAACTTAGAAGAGGCAACATAATGGGAACAATACTTGTAAACACAACTAGTGCATTTTCAGATGGAGATCAAATTACATCTGATTCGCTGAACAACCTAATCGACGACGCCATCCTTAATACGACAGCGGTAAGTGCTGGTACTGGACTGACGGTCAACGGCACCACAGGTGTCCTCAGCATGGATAGTAGCTTAACCGGAAAGGTGCTGACTGGTGGGTCATTAAACAATGCACCGATTGGTGCCTCCACCCCTAGCACTGGAGCGTTTACCACATTGTCATCATCTAGTGGCTACACAGGTAACGTAACAGGTAACGTAACAGGTGATGTTACTGGAAATCTCACAGGTAATGTTACTGGTAATATTTCTGGTAACGTAACAGGAGGAACTGGATCGTTTACCACTCTTACAGCATCTGGAGATGTTACGTTTGACACTACTACCCTTAAGGTAGACTCAACTAACAATCGCGTAGGCATTGGCACTACGTCGCCTGCACATAAGCTTTCAGTTTCTGAAGCATCAACAGATTTCGCAGCTTTAATAACGAATAGCACTTCCAGCGGTAACGGATTAAAAATCAATGCTGGTGATAATTCTGGCGACCGAGTTATTGAACTAAATGATAAAGATGGAAACGCATTGATGCGAGTTGGAGCAACTGGCTTGGTCGGAATAGGCACGGAGTCGCCATCTGAAAAGCTTCATGTAAAAAGCTCCAATTCAGACACTGCTGAAACTGTAGCAGGTTTTGGGAATGGAGACATTGATGTTGGATTAGAAATAAAAACAAACGGGAACGGAGGTTCTAGTTTAGACTGGGGGTTCAATGCTGTAAATTCTAGGCATTTAGTTTTTGATACTAATCAAACTGAACGTATGCGTATTCGTTCCGATGGTAACGTAGGTATTAACACTGATCCTTCCTGCAAGCTTGATGTAAATTCTGGAGCTACCAACGAAGTAGCGTTGTTCGAATCTACGGACGAAACGGCTTACATAGGACTTGCAGACAGCACTGGCTCTGTTCAATTTATTACTTATTCAAGTGGTGCCTTGAGGATTGCTACAGGTGGAGCTGCTGGGGGAGGGAGTGTTGGAACATCTGCATTGTTTATAGACCAAAGCCAAGACGTTGGCATTGGAGATGATACACCTAGCTACAAGCTGGACGTAAATGGCACTGGTAGATTTGTTGGTCAGCTAACGCTTGACGACGAGGTACTTCATAATATCAGCGGAACACAGACACGTCTTCCGGGATATTATGCTGGCACTTACGGCCTTGAAATAGAGCAGACTGCTCAAGGTTCAACTATTCACATTGGAAGAAGTAACGGCAACTGCATGAACATTGGAGCAGACGCTCCTGCCAGTCCTACTCAACTAGCTGTTGTTTATTTTAGGGATACAAGTACCGGAATCGGTTCTTCTCCGCAGGCTTCAAATCCTGTAGGAAATATTAGCATTACCGACAGTACCATTCACTTTAACAGTACATCTGATTATAGATTAAAGGAAAACGAGGTAGACATTACAGATGGTATTGATCGCCTAAAAGAACTTAAGCCTTATAGGTTTAATTTTACACGGAACCCAAGCAAAGTAGTAGATGGGTTCTTTGCACATGAAGTGAGTTCAGTGGTTCCAGAGTCTATCAGCGGTGAGAAAGACCAAGTAGACGATGAAGGAAACCCAGTATATCAAGGCATTGACCAATCTAAACTAGTACCACTCCTGACCGCAGCATTGCAAGAAGCTGTAGCTAAGATCGAGGCTTTGGAAGCTAGAGTGCAGACGCTAGAGGGATAAAGTAATGAGTAAACCAGTCATAGATCCCACCATGGAAAATAGGGATGCGGAGTTCGATCGTTTCTTGGAATACAATATGACTCCAGAAACGGAAAGGTATCTGGATTCGTTTGGATTAGATGCAAGAACGTATTTTGATGAGTATTATGATTCCGCTAAAGACTTGCCTAGTGCTGATTTCCTTTCCATGGACCAAATAAAAACACCTGATTATATCTATGATTACTTAAATGAAACAGACGATTTGATAGACTATTCTCAACTAGAAGAAGACATTAGCACTGGTACAGACGATAGCTTATTGATCGGAGATGTAGGTGCCACTGGGTACTCCGTAACTGATGACACACCCGACTATTCTAGCGGACGAACAATTGATAAATCAGCAGAAGATGCGGCGGACGATCGTGTAAATACAACACCCAGTGGAAACTCCAGAACTAACCCCGGAGGTCCAAGAACCACTGTTCCAGGATTTCCCAACACCTCAATAGGGGTAGGAACCATTTTAACAGGTGGTGCAGCATTATCAATTAGCAACAGCGACGACGACGAAACTACAGTACCACTACCTTTACCAAGAGACGACGACATGAACGATCAAACCACAACAGATACACCAACATACACTTTAGACCCCATGGGTCGCATCATACCGTCTTCTATGGCTGAAGGGGGGACACTCCAAGAACTTGGCGAATTTGGAGATGCATATAGTGCAAACATTCCAGGCTTCGTCCAACAGATGGCAGGTGTCACTGGTGCTGGTCAAACCGCATACGCCCAAGAAGTATTGGGTATGGAAGGCGACGATATTGGAGCTTTCGATATTGCTAGGGAAACATCAAGACAGCAGCGAGGTGCATTGGGCGATGTCTTTGGACTAGGTCCAGATGCGACATATGCAGATATTGCCGCTGCTGGAACAGCCCCCATGCAAGGACTAAGCCAAGTGAGACAGACAGTGCTTCCAGGGCTACAGAGTGCCTTCCAAACCTCACAGGAACGCCTAGAACAGGGTTTGACTGGCCGCGAGAGGCAACAGGTGGAACAAGCCACAAGAGCCAGATTTGGTGCATTAGGCAGAGGAACTGATACAGCCGCCCTTGCCACAGAGATAGGGGACATCATGCAGGAAGAACGTGGCCTCTACTCCCAGAACTTGCAGGATTTACTAGGGATTGGTCAGACCACTTCCAACATTGGACAACAGGAAGCATACGCTATGTCTCCATTCACTCAAGCTGCTATTGGATCTGCGGATCTTGGACCGGGGCTGGCATTGGCTGGAGATATTGGAAGACAAGCTGCTGCGGGGACACCTAGCCCAACAGACATCTTTGGACTGGAAGCTGGTGAACGCCAATTTAGCTTAAATCAACAAGCCTTGCAACAGATGGCAGAAGCTGGTAGGTTGGATCTAATTTCCCAAGGGATTGGAACCGCAGCTAGTGGGTTCCGGGGCGGACCATATGCTGGACTACAAGGACAGCCAACTTATACCACAGGAACATATACTGGCCAGCCGATGCCATCTCAATTCAACCAATACAGCTTTCCAATTGGAGGATAATAACTATGGCTACATTTTCAGGAAGAAACTCGCCAACGGCACTCGCCGCATTGGCACCATCTATTAACAACCTAGCCGCTGCAAAGAGGGCTAAATCTCAGGCTGCTGCTGGTCTTATGAACACCTTGGGTGTTCAGTTTGAAAAGCAGAAACAGCAAACCGCCAAGAGGGAGCAGAACGAAGCCGCACAGCAAGTGGCCGAGAAGCTGTTGCAAGATCCTGCATTCCGCCGACAAGCTCCCGGAATCACAGATTCCGCCTCTCTGGTAAAGCTGGTGGGTGCAGAGAATGTCATTGGATATGGGATGAAAACCCAAGAAGCCGATCGTGTTGCACAGCAGTCGGCAGCTAATATTGGATTGATTAAAAAACAAATCGAGCAGTATGATGTAGATGCCAAACAACGAGAAGCGGATGAAGCCTCCAGTAAAGCATTTGCAGAATTGGTTGGTAATATTTATGGATCTGATGAGTTTACCCAAGAAGATCTAAAGGCGGGGTTGCAAAACTTAAGTTCCGCTGATGCACTTAAAGCCGTAGGTATATACAATCAGAACAATCCAGAAAACGTCCTTCAAATAATAGAAAAAGACGGAAGGAAAGTGTTGTATAACAGCGTTACGGGACGCATGGAGTTCATGGATGAGGGTACAGGATCGGAGTTGCCAGAGGCTTATACTAAGGGGTTGGCGTTGATCAAGGAGCAGTTTGCAGAGGGTACGCCTGAATACGAACGGGCTGTTCAGAATTTGACCGACCGCACATTGGGCTATGATGTTACATTGGGTGAAACTGCTTTTGGCGGACAGCCTGCTGCTGGAGGTGCTGCTGGAGGTGATGTATTGGATGCTTCGCCAGAAGCAGTATCATTCTTTCAGCAAATTCCAGAAGACCGAGTAACGGATGTTTTTCTCAAAGATGGCCAGACCACGCCTGAGTTTGATCAATATCTATCTAAATTATCCGAAGCTGGTGTGTCCGATGACATCATCAGTGGTGTAAAAACCATAGTTGAGCAACGTGCCGAAGAGGACCGGATGGGCAGATTTGCCCGAGGTGATTTTGGAGAAAAAAAACCTGGGTTTTTAAAATCCTTACTTCCGGGAGAGTTTAGTATTAACGAAGCTGCATTAGAACTATTGAGACGCAGCCCAGAACTATTGAGAAGCAGCCCACTTCCGGGAATCAGACCGAAAGTCCCAGCAGAGCGACCCATTCCACAATCTAGTGCTATTCAGGAAAGTCCAATACCTACCCCCGCTACCAGTCTTAGTGCTGCTCCAACAACTCCTCCAGACCCACGCTTGCTATCCATTCAACAAGCTAGGGCCATTCAGGAAAGTCCAATATCTGCTCCCACTACCAGTCGTAGTACACAGGAAATCATTGGAGAAGCTAGAGCCATTCAGGGACTTCCAAGTGAAGTGCAGCTTCAGGATCGTGCGCTTAAACAAAGACAAGATGCTTTTGAAAATGCCAAGGAACTAGCTCGCCAAGAACTCGCAAAGAAACTCAGCGGTCCGGACAGGGACAAGGTTTTAAAAGAATTGGAGGATGCAAGGATTGATGAAATAATGTCCCTCAAGGGGAAGTCAGCACAAACCAAGACACAGAAAAAGGTTCGTGAAGCTTTGTTGAAAATTCTTCGAGGACCTGAATTTATTAGGCAATATGGAATAGATGAGTTGCCGGGTAAACTTTTAGATATTATACCTGACATTCGGACTAAGCGTGAACGTGAAAGACTTGAGCGTCTCGAAAAGCAGCAATCCAAATAGAATAGTATGGCAAGATTACCAGCAGCCTACCAACCCCAAGAGGAACTTGATAGGAGACAACAGGCAGGTACCGGGTTACCCGGTATGCCAATAGAAACGGGTCCAGGTGCTGGCAGAATTGCTGGCAGTATGGCCGTTGATGTCCTCGGTGGCGGTGTTTCAGCCGCTGCTGGGTATGCCTTGGCTCCTGCGACATTTGGCCTATCCATCCCCGTATTGGCGATCGGTGGAGGTATGGCTTCCAGTTATGCCGCCCAGAAGATAGAGGGTGATGGGTTTTCCGTTGGACGCATGATTGCGTCTGGACTACTCAACCTAATACCTGGTGCAGGTAAACTAGCTGCTACTACCACAGGCAAGATAGCAGGTCGTGAGCTTGGCAGATTTGCCCGTAAGGAAGCAATCCGAGGTGGTGGTATAGCCATGGGCGAAAAGGCCGTACAGACGGCCATAGACGAGCAGAGATTTCCAACGTTTGAGGAGTTTGCTGCCAGTGGTGCTATGGGTACTGCATTCGGTGGTGTTGTAGGTACAGGTATTGGTGTGGCTGCACAGAAGGGTTTGTTTAATAAGATAGGAGGACTCACTCCAAATCAACTAAACTCAAAACTTCAAAATCCCAAAGATGCTGAAGAGATTAAGGATGGTATCATGGAACTCGGCCAGCCGGACAAAACCGACGTGTTCAAGGAGACCATTGGTACTCGAAGGCAATTTTTTACAGATGGTTTGGCAGAACGTATCAATACCACCAAGCTCCCTATCAGCAACCAAGTGTATGGTGCCATTGCTCAAGATTTGACCAACGCCCCGACGCCAGGAGATGCAAAACTAGCTTTGGATAGATTTATCAATGCGGCATCAAAGAAACGTAACAGTGATGTTGATGAAAGAATTAGGGATGGCATGGAAGGCGGAGTGGTTTATCCAGACCCCCGATCAATAAATGCATTGGGAGGCGTGAAGGTATTTGATGATGCTAAAGGGCCATTAGCCCAATCATTTAGAAAACGAATATTGGGTGACTACAATGAACTGGATAGTCAGTGGAAACAGAAAAACGAAGCCGAGATAAAGTCCTTAATAGAACGTACTATCGAAACTGATGACGCAAATGATTTGGCTAGGGTAGCAGTAAACATCGATAAGGTAAACGTAGAGCCAACTCCCTTGGCCAAGGCTGGGTCCAAGGTAGCTCGTTTCTTAATTCCCTCCAAAAAACTTAGAGACACTCTAATAAGACTTGGTACAAAGTTTAAACAGGGTGTACTTCCTTCCAGAAACATAGGCAGAGGATTGGCTGATGTTCTGTCGGAGATCAAACTATTGACTCGTTCATCCGACAAAATTGCATTGACCGCAGAAAGTGCTGTTAATCGAGCGATTAAAAAAGCAACACTCACTCCAACCCAACGCATGGAATATGCGAATAACATCGATCGTTTCTTGAGTGGGAAGGCATCACTAGATGTCTTACCTCCCAAAATAAGGGAAGAGGTGGGTGAAGAACTACAGATGTATCGGGCCGAATTGGAGCGATTGCAGTATAAGCTCATCTCCTATCTTGGAGGTGATATAGGCGATGGATTAGACAAAGATCTCAGGAACCAGGTCATCACTGTTATCAAGAAGAGTATTGATGACAAAAACTTCGTCACTCGGTCATTTAGGTTTTATGCCGATAAGAGATATTCTCCAAGCGATGAGCTAAAGCAGAAAGCGATCGACGGCGAGACACGCAGGATATCCAAGCAAATAGCAAAAAGGGAAAACCTTGATGCTAATGATAGTGCAGTGTTGGTAAGGGCCAGAGAGCAAGCCACACAGGAGATGGCCCAAAGGGAGAAGTATAGTGCGAAGGCTATGCAGGATGACCCTAGTCTGGCCCAAGAACGTGCAGCCGACAAACAGGAAATAAAATTTCAAGCACAAGGAATACTGGAAGGCCGTGGCAATATTAGCGATGAGCTTAGCGAATATCTTGGTGAAATAACTGATCCCGGAGAAAAGATTTTTCAGACAATCAATAAGACATCTAGGCTGGTCAATGCGTTGAAGACAGACGATGCATTGAATAAATTATTCAAAACGAATGAAGTGAAGATGGCATTAAGGCTAGATGCTAGTGATGCTACCGAAGACATCCTTACCCAAACTGCATATGGTGCAGAGGTAATGCAGAATATTAAGGTACCCAAGGAGGTCAATGACGCACTGCGAGACATCTTTTATTCAGACACTGGATACTTGATGAATAATGCCGTGGGGCGTTTTACATTGGATCTTCTAAAGAACCTAAACGCTCTATCTAAAATATCTAAAACCATATTCAACCCAGCATCCTACGCACCCAATTTCATTGGTAACTTCTCTTCTGTCATGGCGTCGGGAGTGAACCCAGTCATTGGTGTTGGAAAAGGAATCAGGTTTGGACTGTCCGAGTTTGACGGGATAAGAAAAGCCGTACTAGGAAAAGGGGAAAGGGGTAAGGCCAACCTTAAGAGGTTGATTCGCTTTCAGGAACTTGGAGGCGGTAGTGCTAACGTCATGACCAGCGAAATTAGGAAAGCTGGTCAGCGTGGGTTACTGGGAGATGCTGTGCAAACCATAGCGGATCCATTCAGCAAGGTGTATAACATTGGTGATACCACTATGCGTTACGTTGCATGGGAAGGAACCCAGAGGCAGTTAAAGAAAGCCATACCTGAATTAGCCAATGAGAAGAACAGGGATAAGCTAGAGGTAGCTGCTATGCGTATGGTACGCAACACCTTCCAAGACTACGATAAGGTGCCGGAGGTATTGAAGAAGATGTCTCAGATAGGTGTTACCAGTCCGTTCATAAACTTCACAGCAGAACTTATGCGCAACACCTACAACCAAGGCAGGTACGCAGTGATGATGATGAAAAACCCCCGAAAGCTCATAGCTGAACTAGGTCTTGATGGAGTGAAAATCGATAAAAGGTCGGAGAGTCGCTTGAGAAAACTGGGAATGAAAAGAGCTGTTGCATTTACCGGAGTTATGGCGGGTGCGGGAACAGCGGTGGAGATGGCTGGTAGCAAGGCTAAGGATTTGTTTGGAGACAATTACAAGAACCTGTCCGACGAAGAGAAGCTGGCACTCAACGAGACAGTGGCTAAAAGCTGGCACAGAGGTAAGCGACTCCTTTATATGCCTAATGCGGATGGGAAGACGGGTAGGTATTTAGACACAGAATACATATTTCCACAAACCCTGATGACATCTGCTTTTGTTTCAGGATTTAAAGATGATCCATTGGAGGTGCTTCCAAAGCTTTTCAAGGAAAACTTCCTAGGCGAAGGTACATTCCTTTTGCAAGCAGCCAGTAATCTGTATGGAAAGGATGCCAATGGCCGTGACATTAGTGTGAAGCCTGGTTTGGCAGGAAGAACCCTTGAGAATGCAAATGCGTTTATAAAGGCTGCATTCGAGCCAGGTGTGGTTAGAGAGCTAGACAAGTGGAATAATACATTACGAGGTAAAGAAAACTCCTTGGAAATAGGAAGGATGGTGGAGCGTTTGTTTGGTTTGCGTTGGGAGGAATACGACATAGAGCGTGATGCCGCCCGGCGACTAGCCCCAGATGCTACGGCTATCAATAACGCAAAGGGATTGCTTGGTACGAGCAGGAAGTATGACATCAAGGAGGAATACGATCGGAACTACGTCAAACTCAACCAAGACCGCGAAGGCGTCCTAAAGAAGATTACGGGCCACTATAACAATTTGAAGGTGTTGGGATTGGATGCGGAGCAAGCTCTCAATGTCCTAGACAAGACAGCCCTATCGACCAACGATAAGTTTGAATCTATCACAGGCTACTACAGCCCGATGCCATACGAAGAACCTGTCACCAAGACGGAGGTGTATGAATCTCTCGGAGATACCCCAGAACAACGTCTAAGGGCCATACAGGCTATGCGTGGACAGGTGGATCCAAGGGAGGTTAAGAATTTAATAAGCATGCATAAGCGGATGGTAAGGAAAGCCCGCCGGGGCGAACCTACTATGCCAGCATCGCTAATGCTACTAAGAAAAATGGACAAGGAGGATCGCCTACGTCGGTTGACGGATCCCGATGGTCCATACCGTTTAAAGCGATCGAATACCCCTCTCATTCGAGAGCTACAAAGGCTAGGCATACTCGAAAGAGATATGATCCCATACTTGCCAGCAGGCCAGTAAGCATCGTCAGTTAGGACAAAAAAAGGGGAACCCTGTTAAGGGTTCCCCTTGCTATAGGTGGGAAAAATTAACAAAAACCACCTATGTTTGATGATGACTAAACTAATGCATAAATATAAAAAGCAATTAGATGGGGTCAGAATGGGGAAGTCAAGCTATCTCCAGTTTATTTTCGGAAAGTTCATTGATCCTTTCCTCGTAATATCCCACCAGCCAACTTTTCAACATGGTGCGGTATTCGCTATCAGACAGTCCGTCGCACCTGTAAGCGGTGAATATCTCTCCATCAACATTGATTTCCTGCAAATAGTAAGAACACCCACTCCTATCCACCGTGAGTTGATCACGATCGAGTGGTAATATCTTGCGATGGTCTGGGCCGCCAATTATGGGACATATGGACCTAGATATTCCGGAATCAGATGACATCCAAAACTTGGACCACTGAGCCACTTCACCCCACTCAACCTTCATCGGCATCTTTCTTCTCTTTTGATTCAGCGGCCATCTGAGCTTTTAGCTCATCAATCTGGGATCCAGTTATGTTCTCCCAGGTATTGTCCACCTTCTCTTTAGCCACTTGGTGGGCGTAGTGGATGTAGGCATTGGTAGACACAGATGCAAACACATCCAGCACAGATTGCTGGTTGAATGTCCTTTCGATGAGATGGTCTTTAACTTGGTCGTCCGTGATGTCTTCAGGTTTCATTATGTTGGTTTCGGATTTTGGTTTCAAGTAGAGCTAAGGCGCGCCAAGCGACTGCCACATAGTCTTCTTCTAGGAGGTGACGCATCAAACAATCGTGATGGTCATTAGATTTATCAAATTCCCAATGCATGGGTTCGGACTCATCGCAGTGTTTCTCGTTTCCCATATAGGATTGGCGAGCGATCGCAGCGATGGCATTCGGAAATGGTGACAACACTCCAGAGTAGATGGGCCACTTCTTACGCTCATCACTGTCCTCTGGCAGCAGCTTAATTCTGTGTTGAGGGGCTGATCTTAATATCATATTCGGAGATGAGTTCGATGTTTCCGTGCCAGTGGTACCCAATGCCTGAAAGTGCTTGCTCAAACAAAGCGACCATTTCGTCAATGGTCAGGTCGTCGTCTTGCATGGCCACTGAGCAGTGGCCATATTTCGTTTCAATTGTGATGGAGGTCATAACTAATATTGTCTGATTCTAATTTCCCTAATACCAAAGTCGGCCAATGCTTTGGCACATGATTGGCATGCATAATAATGTCCATAAATCCAAGCTATTGTTGGAAGGATGTCAATATTCATTGATTTCAATTTATTAAGAAGACCTATCTCGGCGTGGATCGATTGGCAAAGATCCGGCTGATCACCCGAACCCAGTTCCATCCTGTTGCAAATGTGTCCAGTGTTCTCACAATGGTTAGCGGATGTTACAAACTGTTCGCCAACGTAACACCCGGCAGCCACCGCTCTTTTGTCGCAGGTACTAAGTGGGGTTGTCATCATCCTGAGATGTTCAAACTCTGTCATAATTCGTCTATTGGTTTTAGCTCCTCTTGGGTGGCAACAAAAACCTTTCCATGACCCAAGTCCTTCATGCGATGCGAACGCATCAGGCGGTAGCCCTCCATCGCTCCCACTATGCGGTATTCGGGGAATGTCCCCACGACCAACACATAGGCATCCACAGCATCCACATCCTTCCAAGGCACTACAATGAGCCGACCATTCAAGTATCTGGTAGATTTTACATCGACTCGCTTCCCGTCATGCAAAACAGCATCATACGTGAGATATTCATCACAATCAACGTCGAGGTCGGGATATACATTAGCGTATTTAGCAAAGGCAATTTCAGCGGCGACACCCTCTAAGTCTATTTGTTCATCCGATTGAGGACCCATACGGCAATTCTTAGAACCATTCCTCTTCGCATTGCGTTCGCGTTCTTTGCCAACAAATTTGGCTAGCCTTTGTTCCGCTCTGTTTAATCTAATCATCATGAAATTTGACCTCCCGCTCAACGCTCACCTACCAAAACAAAACGCCAAGCGGAAGGGTTGCAACAACGTGTTGCTAAATTATTTTCGAATTCCTCCTATGTTCGTTCCGAACCCTACGCTCCTCCAAACTCTTCTCTTTATGGCAAGACTTGCAGACCGCCTGTAATCCATCCGCCTCGCAGTAGAGGCGTTGCAATAATTGGTTCCAATCATATTCCAACCAAACCTTATTCTCAAACCCATCCAAAGGAACCACTGGTTCGATGTGGTCAGCCTGCATTTGATTCTGTGGAAATACTTCACCACACTCTGAGCAGCGGTGTAAGCGGCACTTGCGGCCTGTCTTGGGGTTGACGCCATCCTCGACGTAGCTATCTCGGATGGCTCTATATTTAACGGGCCACATAGCCCGGCGAAGGGCGGACATGATAAACGATCGCATCCTAGCTGTGGTCCATTCTCCTCCATTGTACGGCTTCTCAACTGGCATACAGGTCGTTGATCGTGTTGTAGTAGTGATTGGTGGCTAAAGCCTTCTTGAGGTGCTTTAGCTGTGCCTTTTCGGTCCACCGCTTCACACCCGTCTGGCATGTTTCGGTGTCGATGATTACGGAGTA
>Ga0208793_1000834_pt1 | contig 19281 bp, 29 predicted proteins | sample 17_taG_FD_184092 | JGI IMG/M metagenome (GOLD analysis project Ga0208793, IMG submission 184092) | Marine viral communities from the Subarctic Pacific Ocean - 17_ETSP_OMZ_AT15314 metaG (SPAdes) (version 2) | ecosystem: Environmental > Aquatic > Marine > Oceanic | place: Pacific Ocean | collected...
CTAAGGACCATCTTCAACCCTATAGGATGGCTAATCAAAACACTACTAACAAGACGATAGGTTAGTCCAGACAAACTAAAACCCCCGCAGGTTGATTCCTACGGGGGTTCTTTTATGCCTAGATTTTAGGGTACCTAGAACTTTAGACCAAAGCCAGCAGTGATACGACGGTCAGTGCCTTCAAACTGGTCATCATAGCCCCAGCTTACTCGACCATCTAGGTAGACATTCTCAGCAAGGTCTAGCTTGTAGCCAGCCCCTACTTCGCCACCATCCCACTCTAGAGACCAGCCATCGACCCCTACACCAGTATTGGCAAAGACGTACTCACCACCGATGATACCCGGCTGTAGTGCTACCTCAAGGTCCCCTGTGACATCACCCCATTCGTTGTTATCACCAAAGCCTACAAGGTCTCCACCGTCTTCTCCCCAACCGTAGTTAAGGCCGGGAGTGATGACAAACTTGCCAAACTCTGCATCTGTGTAGGCTCGTGCTTGAAAGTTGCCGCCAGTAGAGCCAGAAAGCTCACCATAGGCTGACAAAGCACCAGAGCCTACTCCTGTACCAACAGTCAAGGTAGTCTGATCTTCAAAGGTAGTCCCCAATTCAACGTAGGTATTCCCTACAGACGTTGGGGCCTCTTGTGCAGTTGCTACACCAGCAACCATAACAGAGACGGCAATCAGGAGATTCTTCATATATTCCTCTTATTATTCTTATTGGAGAGTGGGCGGGAGCCAAAGCTCCCTTCTGTTCCAAGGCCCCCCATAGGCCCGTCCCTTACGCTGCTACAGCGAGGGAAGGTGCAACATAGTTGTTAGCACTTATCAAGGTTGGTTCTTACGGAACCACTCGGTTGCCTCATTGTAGCGTCTAGTACCAGTCGATCCTAATTCACCCCCATCAAAGAATACACTACCCGAGGAATGGGTATACCGATCACTCCTTACCCCCTCGCCGATGACCGGACCACGGCGTGTTGGTAACGTATTCATTGGTGGAGGTGAGGGGATTTGCACCCCTGTCCTGCATACTGTCTTCTACAAATCAACGGCGAACGACTAGACCAGCTTCAGGGTTTTATGTCCCTTTGGGCTGGTCCCTGTTTCTGCGTATATCACAAGCTCATTAGACCAAGTACCGGGAGTTATTTCATCCAGATACTTGAGCAAGGTCTTCTTCCTGATCCTGACAGGCACTCTGACAGCAGCGTTAAGGCTTACTGACCCATAGACCATATCAGAGTCTTCTACGAGCTTCCTGAACTTCTTTAGCTTGTATGCCTTCATAGAGTCTCCAGTGGGGTGTAGAAGTCCCAAACGTATCTTGTGTAGTTCATACCTTCAGAGAAACGGTCTATTACAAGGTTCATGTTGTCACAACCATTCACTTCGATAAACTTATCAGCAGTAATATAGGCCTCCTCAAAGAACATCAGTTGGCCTAGCTCAAGCTCCTTAAGGTCAACATCAGGGTTCTCTGTAGCTATGATAGTAGACATAGCACCAAGATAGTCGATAGCTCGTTCCATACGGACCACACCACACTTATTGTAGTCTGCTGCAATCAAGGAGGCCATGTCACGAATGTCGGCAATGGCCTTTTGGGTAGGGTCTGCTACAGCAACTGTGCTAAACAACAAACCAATAAGTGTGGCTACGATCCTCATAGTACGTCTTTACCTTCTAATCTGTTTATTTCCATCTCTGCGTAGCGCATGACCTTACGCATGTCAGTGATACGAGACTGTGTGTAGTCCTGACCGGGGTACAACTTGTCTCCCGCTCGACAGGCATACTTTACGATATTCCCAACCTCAAATGGTAGGCGGTTGACCATTATGAAGGTAACAGGCTCGATCTTGTACTTGGTGTAGTGACTAGGTTTAACAATGATGTCGTCAGTGTTGTTCAGGTCTGGGTGTGTCAACTGAAAGCCCTCGTTGTCTAAATCTTTGTCCATGTTTTCCTCTGCATAACGTTTACCACAAGCATAGCAGAAACCTTTCTGCTTTTTAGTGTCGTAAGAAAAGCCCTGCTCTCGGCAAGAGGGACACTTAGCGTGTGAAAGTTCCATCTAGATTTTTTCCTGCATGAATATCGAAATCCACTGCTTGCATACTTCACTCCTAACTACGTCATCAATCGTAAACTCAATAACTGGTACGTTCACAGCGTATCTCTGACTTAGCTCAACGATCTTTGCTAGACCATTGGCATCCTTCAGATCGGACTGCTGAACGTCACCATTGAGAACAATCTTAGACCCTTCTGCCACCCGTGTCAACAACATCTTTATCTCATGGGTGGTGATGTTTTGTGCCTCATCTACAATGATAAAGCTGTTCTCAAAGCTACGACCCCTCATCAGGGCTAGGGGGGCTATCTCGATATTCCCGTTCTTTAACGAGGTTTCGACAACACCCTTCCCCATCCACTGTTCCAGAACGTCTAGAGTTGGCATAGCCCAAGGGGTAGCCTTCTCTAGTACGTTGCCGGGGAGAAACCCTATCTCCTTGCCTACAGAGACATGCGGCCTAGTGATGACAATCTTTTCGATGTTCTTGTCGAGATACATCTGAGAGGCATAACTGGCCGCTATGTAGGTCTTACCCGTCCCCGCTGGTCCCAGCACTATCGTCTGTGGACTGGTCTTTAGTGCGTTTAGGTACAGCTTTTGCCGTTCCGTCTTTGGCTCCAGTGGTGGTCTTTTTGGCAGTTGAGGCTGATGGTTCTTCTTGGATGACTTCCGTCCAACCGTTTTCGTCATGTCGAATTAGCTTCGCTTCTTTAACAGGAATATGAAAGAACATTTCGCCCTTGCTAATCTTAGGGCCGTAAGCCTCTTTGAGGTTGTCCAGCGTCAGTTGTTCGCCTTTGACGACCCAACACTCTTTGAGGTCATTACGAAAAACGTAGAACGTGATGATCGAGTGCCTTTTGAGCAACCGAGCCTTGCGTGCCGGGATGCGGAGTTCAGCCCAATCCTTCGGCCATGCCTCTTTCCAAGCTGTCTTGACTTCTGCTTCACTGTAGTACGTTGCTCCCTGTCGAGTTGAGGTAACATCTGCGTGGTAGTCTTCCACAGCACTCTTGATAGAGTGACCTTCCTGCTCAAGATAGCTGACCAAGGCGTTCTTTGCCTTGCCATCAAACTTGTCGTAGCGCTCTTGGTCAAATTTGGCGTAGTTCTTAGTCATACTCTTGTAGTTCCTTGTAGCCGCCGATGTAGTCACCCTCATGGTTCCATATCTGAGGTACTGTGTCAAGACCTGACCACTTCATCAGGTTCTTTATATACTGGTGCTTGTAGTCGGTTATGTCAACCTCTACATAGGCTCTGGCCGACAGGGTAAGTTCTTTTTTAGCCTGTTGACAGGCGGGACAGTTGGGTTGAGTGATAATGGTCCAAGCCATCAAGTCTTCTCCATCAGTGCTTTCCAAGATACGGGGAACAGGTCTGTCATGTACTCAGCGATTTGAATGGCAACCTCTCTGGTCTCTGCTTGACTGTCAGGCCCCAAGCGGAGCTTACACATATCAGCAAAGGCGTCAAGGCTACCAGACCACCACCAAGAGGTCATCATGGACTGTGGCAGCATCATACGGGCTTGCTCCGGTGCTACACCGTAGGCAGTCATGTATTCGTACATATACAGCACACGGTCCATAATCTCTACATACTGCGATTGCAGGAATTGCTGGTGGTCCCGTTCAAAGGCATCACCAGAACCCTGCTTCTTGTTGTCTGGACGTGTTCGCCAGAAGTCAGGGCTGTAGATGTCAGGCTCTTCATCAACGTATCTTCGGCTCACCTCGTTCCAGCGTAGGAACTTGTGCTTCACCAGTTGTCGGGCTACAAAGACAGGAGCATCCACCTTGAAGGTCACAAAGGCGTGGCCAAAGGGAGAGGTATGCTCATGCTCTGCTAGGTAGTGAATTAGCTTCTCATCCTTGGAAGAAAGGGCGTCGGACTCCTTCGCAAAGGAGACCCGAGCCGAGTTTACCGTAGTGAGGTCGCTACCACAGTGATGCTTTAGAACGACGTTAATCATTAAGTAATGTCCACAATCTCGCAGCTATCTGCCGAACAAGCCATAGTCTGCATTCCAGAAGTATTATCCTCTGCTTCATACAACGCTAGACCTGCCCAGTCAATAGACTTTGGCATAACAGCAAGAAGCTCTTCGTACTCTTCTTTGCTGCACTCTTGGTAGGGGGCCTGTTGGTAGGTATGGTCAGAGTGTGGCAAGAAGGACACACCGGACATTTCATCGAAGTGCTTGTAGACAAAGGCACCAACCTCAAGCCATTCCTCATCACGCACTGTGATGGTCACAGAAGGCTTATGCTCACACCAGTGGCGTTGGTACATCAACCAAGTCTCAAGCTGCTCTACGGCTGACATATCGTTACGAGTGACGCAATCTTCAGGTGCCTTCACAGGGAAGCTAAACACAGTGGTGGTGTCAGGCTTCATCACGCAAGGCTCTGAGGGGATACCTTGGTTCATCATAAAGGAGGTCAGAGGGTCTTTGTTGTCGCCCCTTACGGTGCGGATGTAGTATTCAGAATGGCGAGCATGGATACCACTGGCAGAATCCACCAACTGAGATACCGTCCCAGACGGTTTAACACAGGTGATGGCTGCTGACTGAGGGATACCAAGACGGTCGGCCCACTCTGCGTTAGTGCTAACAGCGACACTTCGTAGATGTTCAAGGGTCTTCTCCAATCCAGCATTATCACTGGTCATCAAAGGGTTATCCATAATTCCCGTGAGGGATACACCAAGCAGACGCTCTGCCTCTGTGTTGTCTTTCCAGACCTTACGAAGGTATGGGAAGTTGGTGTAGGTGGCTTGGATGGTGCCAAGGATCGTAGCCAGACGTACCTTCTCAGAGAGGGTGTCGATGTTATCTGTGGCTCGTACTACAACCTCAGTAAGGTTACAAAACTGGTACGGGCGCAAGATAATCTCTGAGCATGGATTTGTACCAAATTCCCACTCTGGGTCTCGACGGCCATTCTTAGCTGCCTGTGCCTTGGATGCTACACGGTTGAAGATGCCACGCTCACCGGACTTGGACTCGATAAGGGAAGCCCACTCCTTCATGAACAACTCTACGTCTGGCTTTTCAGTGTAGGCCACAGAATTGTTAGCCAAGGCACGTTGACCCTCATTGTCCCACCAGTTGCCAGACTTAGCATTGCGCATACGATCATCAGACAGGTTAGACAGGCTAATCATAGCAGAGCGACGTACACCGCCTACCACTACAACCTGACCAATCTTACACATCAAATCGTGACACTCAAGGGAAGTCAGCTTACGACCCTGTGCCTTCTTGAAGATAGCAACAGCGAAGTTGAACAAGTCGATCAAAGGTGCAGGACCACTGGCACGTCCACCAAAGGTCTTGAGCCTAGCACCAGCAGGACGTACCTTAGAGACATCCCACTTAGGGATTTCACCAGCCCATAGCAGGGACAGTACCTGACGCAGGGACTTAGCCCAACCCTCTTTGCTGTCCTTGACCACTACGGTAGTCTCAGAGACGAACAGGGTATCTGGAACCTCTGGCAGCTTGGAGACGTACTGACGCTCCACAGAGAAGCCTACACCAGTGCCACAGAGCAGAATGAACATAGCCTCATCGAAGCTCTTTGGGTCGTCTACCGGGAGGTAGCTACAGTTGTAGCCAGAGGTGTTGTCTCGGTTCAGAGCAGGACCAGCAGTCATCATAGCCCTCATGGAAGGCATGACCTCAAGGTCTAGGATAGCTCCAGCAAGATCGGTGGCTGTGTCTCCGTCTACGCTAAGACCTACAACTTCATCCATGTAGCGTTGTACAGTCTCAGACCAGTTCTCTCGACGGTTCTTATCTTGTAGCCACCGAGCATAACGGGACTTGGCAATAAACTGTTGGTAGGGGGTGGGCAATAGGTTACTCATCAAACAAATCATCCAGTTTCGGGGGTTGGTAGTTAGGGCCTTTTAGCACTTTTCCATCGTCCCTGTAAAGGGGTTTTCCATCGTCCCCTAGTTTACTCATGTTACTCCGGTGGACCCGCTCAAACACTTCATCAATGGGAAGTCCGAAGGTAACAGCGAAACCGTACACAACGTAGAGTAGATCAGCGAGTTCCTTGGTGAGTTCCGCTTTGTCGATGGTGCCTTCGTCCCAAGCCCTGCGGGTTTCTGCGAGAACTTCACGACACTCTTCAGTGATTAAATCCTCCCTCATTTTCATCAACAAGCGATCACTTGTGTCGTTCATGTCCTCACCTACAGGCTGACCCATCGCCACCGTGAACGCCTTTACAGCATCGTAGTGACGGGAGGTGGACCGGAGGGTGCCGTTGGGGTTGTATTCAGGTTTCATCACTCATCCTCCTTGTTTCATCGGGTTCAGGGTCAGGGCTACTGCTCATTCGTCTTCCTGTCCTGCTCCAAAGATTGACATAAGGCCAATCACCAGACCCAGCATAAGGTTAGAGATAGCAATGGTCAATCCTAAAACCACACCCGTACCTACGATAATGAAGGGGGACAACAAGCCCACCATCACTGCCATACTAATCATCTGCTCCATCTTCATTCCTATACTGTTCTAGGTCAATGAAGCCCAACTCATCGAGGATTTCTAGGGCTTCTACAATAGTGATGTTGCTGTCTGCAAGCAGTTGCCTGAGACCGTACTTCTGAAGCAGAGTGCTAATGTATTGTTTCACCTTCAACGTACCCAATCATGCTCTCCATGTTCTGCAAGTCTTCCTCATCCCAAATGACGAAAGAAGTGTAAACACCCATTTCTAGGTCAAGTTGAAACTGTGGAGCATTTACGAAGTCCACGCAACTTGCGTAGTGTCCACTCCACAGTTCAACAAAGCCCCCTTGAGATTCAGCGTCCATCAGTCCGAAGACGTAGAAGATTTCTGACTCTGACATAACTCTAAATAATGCTCCATGCTAATGACAGCTAACCACGGCTTTCTGTCTCCCCGTAGGAAGACCACTGGCTCATAGTAACCATCTTGCTTTGCTTGGTCAACATAATTGTAGAGTGTCGCAAAGTCTTTTCGACGCTTCACCTCCACAGAAATAGGAAGGCTGTTTCGGGCTAGAGGGGACAACTGAATGTCCTCTCCGTTTTGTCCCATCGCTGTAGACCTGACATCATCAGGTTCAAGATGGGGAAAGGCTTTCAGGATAGCGTCTCTGACTTCTTGTTGTCCGAGCCGACCCTTCGCCTTGGAAGACCTAGCGTTAGCCATCTGGTGGTTCCCACAGTTCTTCTGGCTTACGTCTTAGCCAGAGAAGTCTTCCGTTCTCCACAATCCGCTCCCGGTCGCCATAGTAGGCTTCAAGGCAGCGCTTGTAAAGGTCTTCTTCAGTCTCGCAACCTTTGAGGATGATAGAAGCCCGTAGGGGGCCTACTCCGTCGATACCTTTGATGTTATCGGCGCTATCACCCATCAGGATTTGCTGGTAGAAGAAGGACAGACCCTCAAACTCATCGACAAACTTCCACTGACGTTTTACGAAGTTGTAATGCCAACAGTTCAACTGTAGCATGTCCTTGTCGATGGATGCTACACAAGAGGTAGGGCCTTCCTGTGTGACAGCCATTGAGATTAAGTCGTCTGCCTCTTCCCCTTCCGAGACGATTGCTTGCCACTTCTCCTGCATATGAATGCGCAGGTCTTCCAAGTAAACTGGTTTGGGCTTGCCTGACCTGTTTCCCTTGTAGGGAGCCGCTTTAGCAATGTCGTATCGGAAGTTCCCCCGGCCTGTTAGAAAGACTTTAAAACAGTCTGGGCCGGGGAAATCCATAGCTTCGTGGATAATATCTTCTACCATCCTATCGACGTTGGCGGCTGCGGACTGGAAAGAGTATCCGTTACTATCAGCCGAAGCCGCCATGCGATATGCAATTATATCGCCGTCGATAAAGGTCTTGGAAATGAACCTAGAGGTCATTGCTAGAGTTTGACCCACCGCCGCTCTTGTGAACCACAAGCTCTTCAGCGTAGGTGAAACCCTGTGCCTGTAAAGCCTCAAGGTAGAACTGAAGACTGTCTTGGATAAAATCCCCGATGTCTTCTTGCTCCAAGGTCAGGACCGCATCTACGCCATCCGTCTCAAGCTCACGGGTGACTGTGACTTTAATTCGCATTAGAAGTCGTCTCCCGTTGAACCAGCCTCGTAAGGCTCATGCTCAAGAATGGCCACCTTCTCAAGGGTGTCGATAACTGCACGACCCTCGTAGACGTTGACCAGCACCTTGACACGGGTGCCGTTGCCGATAGCGCCATCATTGACAAACGACCACTCAGCAGAACCCTTTGGGTCTGAGGTGCGGTTGAGTACCTTTGGTGGCCCCATTTCCACACCCTTGCTGCCATCTTCGTTTGGCAGGTTTGGGTTGTAGACTGGGCGCTTCAGCTTGACGTACTTGCCAGAGCCGTAGTGGGGGTTGCCATCCTTGATGGTTTTCCACTGCCCCTTGGTCTCGGGGAAGCCTTGGTTGATAAACTCTTCTACGTTGTCGGGGTAGAAGTTCATGTTGTACTGACCTTTGGTGTTCTCATGGAAATCCATGTTGTCGTCGTAGTTGTCCGCAAAGATGCGTGCATATTCTACGATACCTTCAGCCTGAATTTTAGCCATGTCGGGTCTCCTTTTGTTGGCTATACTATATAATAGGCCCTAAGTGAGCCGGAAGTAAAGGGTTTGTTAGTGGATTTCTGCGTAATTCTTGCCGAATTGTGCATCAACCCCAAGCGGTACATTTAGCTTCAACTTGTTGTTGAGTGTCTTGATAGCCTTCTCCATTGTCTGTTGTGTCTGTTCCTGTTGTCCTTCTGCAACAAGGGCAATAATCTCATCGTGAAACTGCCCGATTGTCTGCACACCATTACGGCGACACAGAGCAACCCAATTATCAAAGCAGAACACCCCGGTGGATTGGTTGAGGGTAGAGAACTTGTCCTTGTCACTACGCAGACTGTGGTAGTACCCGCTGACAGGGTTCTTGAGCCACTTCTTACCGTTCTTTTCCCTCGGGTACATGCTGTCTGCCAACTTAGGGATAGCCCAGTTGCGATCCCAGAAGGCTTCCAGCAGCTTCTTGGACTCCTTGACTGACAGACCTGTAGTGCGGCTGAGCTTGGTAGCCCCTACGCCATAGGTCGCTGAGTAGTTCACCACCTTGTAGTTCTTACGCAGTGCCTTCAAGTTTACCTCACCTAAGTTGTGCTTGTCTATGTCAGCCTGAGTGATAGCTCCTGCATGTTTAGCCAAGTCAAGGTGTGGATCAAAGCCCTCACGGGACATCTCTGCTACATACTCAGGGTCCAGAGGCTGCATGTAGTGCCGCTTGGTGGTGTCCTCAAGGCTGGTCATATCAGCACCACACAACACAAACCCCTCTGGTGCAGTGAGACACCCACGAATTTCTGCGCCCCAAGGCTTGTCCACACCGGGGAGGTTGACCAGTGGCTTGTAGTGCCGGAACCGCAGGGTGTTGGTAAACCCAGCAATCTCAGCCTTCAGCCAGCCATCCCGGTGACAGTCAAGGAAGCCCTTGAAGATGCCAAGGCGATGGTTGATGACCGACAGGCCATCCAAAATTCCCACCGTAGGGTGTTCCTCAATCAGCAGCTTGACACTCTGGCAAAGCTCAGACCCGTCTCGGACCTGCTCTACAGCCCTCTCAGAGCCATCAGGGTTACGGTGGTACTTGAAGGTGGCAGGTTGCCAGCCCAAGCCTCGAAGCCATTCCTTGACCTGCTCGTTGCTGTTGGGGTTAGCTCGCTCTTCCTTGTCCAGCACTTGGATGGGGCCTACTGTGGTGGAGGGATGACCACCAGCCTTGAGCAGCGCCATCCAGCGTTCACCATAGACGGTGAGACTGCCATCAGCCTTGGTCATGCGCTTGGGCATTTCCACCTTCTTGTAGACCCTATTCTTCGGCATAGCTTCTGCGAGTTGCTCGATTTTCTCTTCTTTGAGCGACTGAAGCTCTTCGTAGTGAGACTGAGCCTTTGCCACGTCCAACTTCCATCCGAGAGCTTCCTGCTGTCGAGCGCAGTCCATCTTGAATGACAAGTATTGAACGAAATTTTCTCGCTCCGTCTGGTCCTGATACAGCCACTCTAACTGGGCCGACAAGTCTTTGTAGAGTTTTGCGTTGATCTTCACGTCTTCGTTGCATCGGTGTGCATACTCCTCTGGTGTCAGGTTGTTCCAGTCAGTGATCTTAGGCTTGGGTACGCCGTAGTCTTCCCCATAGCCCTCAAGCCCGTGACGTGGGCGGTCATGGTTGAGATACCAAGACAGAGCCAGTGTGTCCACCAGCTTTGCCTTGACCTTGATGCCGAGCAGCTTTTCCACTACGGGGATGTCAAAGCGGATGATGTTGTGGCCTACCAAGGTGTCTGCCTCAGTGAGCAACAAAGCCATCATAAACTGGTCGTGCGTATATTGGACTACGCCATTCTTGTCCATCCAAGAGAGGACGTGGATTTTGGTGGCCTCTTCTAGGAGGCCATCCGTTTCAATGTCGAAGATAATCATGTTTTCCCTTTCTTCTTAAATAGCGAATTGCCATTTCCAAACCTTCGATTGTGTCCCCTAAGTGACCAATGCTCAAGTTGCAGTGGTGACAAATCCAGCCACGAAAAGTCTCCGTCTCATAGCAATGATCTAAAACAAGTCTATTCACCGTACTCCCGCAACACTGACAAGACTGGGGCTTTAAGGGGGCGGTCTCTCTGATCTTGTTTGCAACCTTGTTATTATACTTTTGACAATCCTTACAGCTAGTGCTTCTACAATCCCTATGATCCCCCGTAGCCCTCCTGTAAAGGCGGAAAGCAGTCTTGGGCTTTTCTTTATTGCAATGACGACAGGTTATTGTAGGAGAGTCTTCGGGGTAAAAGACTTCTCCATCAAACAAATCCTCTTGCACTACGCAAGCTCCTTCAGGATAAACGTCTTAGCATCGAAGCGCATTCTACCAGCATGTCCTACCTCAGCGCAAGGTCTATTTTTCTCCACCGTCAAGAAAGTTGTGTTACGGTCTTCCTCTTGCTCTGCATCTTTGTTACGGCTGAGGTTGACGATAACAGAGGCACGCTGGGCAATCATCTTACAATACTTGGGGTCCCCATTATCGTTGGTGTGCGCAATGGTGACGATGCCTACGTTAAGCTCTGCTGCCAGCTTGGACAACCGTACAGACAGGTCAGCAAGGATTTGCTCTTTGCCATCCTCTGTGAGGCCAGCGACGACATCTTGGATAGGCTCAAAGAAGATGAACTTACAGCCACACGCCTCACGGAAGAAGCGGATTTGCTCGATAAGCTCATCAGCACCCTGACCGTCTGGCAGGTAGAACTGGTAGAAGTTCTCTTCCTTGGTAAGGTCCACAATGGCCTCTTCCACCAGAGGGGCTGTCTCTTCGTCAATCAGGTCACGTCGAGTGACGTTGCCGCCCATATGGTAGGACACCAGACCTAGAAGGGAACGCAGCTTGGTTTCTTCAAGGTGCCAAGTCGCAAAGGGAACTTTCCGCTGAAGGAGGTTGTACTCAAGGTAGCGCATCACCTCCGTCTTTCCCACGCCAGTAGGGGCCTTGATAACCGTGAAGTGACCCTGCATCAGGCCCATGATTTTGTCGTCAAGGGCTTGGATGCCAGTGGGGACATACTGGTGTTCAGGGGTGTCACGGTACAGGCTAAGGAACTGGTCGCTGGTGTTAAGGATGTTCTCAGGTACGAACTTCTTTGCACCATACCATGCGTTCTTGAATGCCTGTGCCTGACGAGCCTCAAGGAACTCATTGGCGTCCTTGTACTTGTCGTGCGGTACACGGTAGACCTTGTTGGGGAACAGGTTGGACATTTTTGCAGCAATGGCATTGCCAGCCTCATCATTGTCCACCGACAGGATGATTTTCTCGAAGCTGTCCAGCCATGAGCTACACTTCTCCCACAGGGCCTTTGAAGGGGTAGCGGAAGGCAGGGAGACTACAGGGTTGGTGTAGTTGCCCTTGAGCATCTGGTAGGCAGACATAGCATCCACCTCGCCTTCGGTCACAGTGACGAACCGAGCGGAGCCAGCATTCCAGAGGTTCATGCCGAACAACTCATCGGAGCGCAGACCTTCGGTGCTGAATGCCTTCGGGTAGTAGCGAATCTTTTTCCCACCAGAGGGGTAGACGTACTCCTGCTTCACAGGGCCATCTGCGTCGGAGTAGGTCTTGACGCCGTAAAACTCCATCGTGTCTCGGGTGATACCACGACTTGCTACAAAACCACCATTGCCAACTTGCAGGTTGGTGGCTGGTCGAATGTTCTTGGGTACATAGTTCATGTCTTTGTCCAGTGGCTTGAGTGGGTACGTCTGTCTAACGTCTTCAGGGTAGGCCACACCCTTTGCGGGGTAGGGCTGATTGCAGCTATGGCACTGCCCCACCATCTTCTCTGTGTTGTAGCTGAACGCATCAGAACTGCTACAGCTAGGGTGGGGACAGGGCTGGTGAGAGATTTCCGGCATCTTAGTAGTTCCCGTACTTGAGGTCGTCAATGTCCATTGCATCACTTGCTGTGATGGTGCCATCCACCTTCAGGATTTGGAAGGTAGCACCGTCACCATACTCTGGATGCTCTACAAAGACAAGCCCATTATGGACAGCAAGAGGGTAGATGCTCTCTTCCTCACCCCGGTAGGTGCCTGTCAGGAACAGCTTCATGCGCTGCTCTTTCGTCCACTGAACCTGCTCTTCCCAAGGAGTGTCCTGTAGTGCGATAGCAGCCTTTGCTTGCTCTACAACAAGTTCGTAGCCTTCAGCGTCTCGGATATGTCCGTAGGCTGATTCTTCGTTGTAGGCATCCTGTGCGTCGTAGTAGCCAATAGTACCGACTTCATGCTTGTCGATGTTTGCTTTCAGTGTGTCGAGCTTAGTAGTCATTCTCTTGTCCTCTGTAATTCTGTAGTATGGTATAGGCCCTAAGTTGCCCTAGGGTAAAGGGGCTAATTTACAATTCGATAGCTTCTTTCAGCTTTTCCCTGATTCTGTTGTCAATTTGCAACACCCTCTGCTTGGTGATGTTGTACTTCTCGCCAACCTCGACCAGCGTAGCCTCATCAGGGCCATACCGCATCAGGAAGATTTCATAGTCACGCTCAGACAGGATGCCCTTCATCATGGCCTGAACCTGCTGCACCCACAGGAAAGCCTCTGTCTCCCCTTGGTAAACAACCTCATCACCCTCTAGGAGGGCCGTAGAAGCCCCTAGAGCGGTCTTGAGACTGTTGTAGGTATCCTCGGTCATGTACTCTGTTACAGGGGCCTCTGAGCCGCTTCTGATAGCCTTTGCATTCTCCCTCGTTTCAGAAGAGGGGGCTATGCTCAAGGGACCTTGGCGAAGCGAGATAAAGTCCTGCATACGTTTGCGTGCATTGGTACGCATAGTGTCAGGGTGATTGTTACCCCGAGCCTCTGCTTCCAGCATTGCTATCATGCCTTCCTGCATCAGGTCATCGGTTAGCTCATGCCGCCGGAAGCTAAGTGCTAACTTCCGGCATACGTTCATCTTCTCTTCGGTGTTCACTTTGTTCCTCGGTTTCTGTAAAAAGTATCCACAGCTTCGCATAGATGGTCCGCTTGGTCAATGATACGAGCAGCAGCATCAGAGCTTGGGTCAGAGTTGGACTTACAATCATCGAGCATGGCAGTTGCATCATCAATGATTTCCTTGAGGCAGTGTTCAATATCGTCCATAGGGGCTATCCTTTCTATAGGGGGCTATATTTAAGAGAGGGGGGTACTTTTGTGCAGGGGGGTCCATTTCTGGATAAGGTGAGGCTTGAATGCCTTCCAGCCATCGTCAGTGATAGACCACGCCTTGATAAGGTTAGGGTTCAACTCTGCCTCATGCTCATCCCACTGCTTGAGGGCTGCGACAATGCTAGAGTTCAACGTCATCTTGCGGCTGGTGACAGTGCCATCCTTCTTGGTGAAGGTGACATCTACTATGCCCTGCTTGAGGTCCATCAGCTTGCTCATAACGTCAATCATCGGATTTCCTTTCGTTTGGTATGCAACAAGAATAGTTTCCACTTTCATAACCGTCAACAACAAAATGCAGGACGACAAAAAGTAGTCTGCCCTGTGTCAGAAATGCAACAGTGTAAGCTGTGTGGAGACAGTCAATTTCCCACGGTGGGGTCAATTTCCCACGGTGGGGGTCCGCTCATTTTCCCACGAGGGGGTCATTTTCCCACGGGGGAGGTCACATTTATTTCAAATACCTAAAGTATTCGACTAAAACTTGAGTAAAATTTGATACAAATCCGATGCACGCAAGAAGTGCATCAATATTTATCTAAAATACTTTAGGTTTTGAGTGCATGAGTATTTGAGTAAAATACCCAAAGTATTTAGTACAGATTTGACACAAGTTAGCTATGATTTTCTGCATGGCTGATATGACACGAATTTCCTTGACATGCGCTGAGTGCATACCTTAGCTATGCGTCTGGTGCATGTCAAGCATTATTATTGCATAGCTCGATAAATCGCATTTAGATAGGTGTATCTATCTTAGGTTTACTAGACAGTGTAAACTAGACACCAGAAACATGTTGCGCAAGTTCGGTATCTGACTCTAACGCAAAACGGCGCTGCCCGGTAAATACCCGTTATCAAATTATGCTTTACTCTACCATATCTAAAATTTGATGTATAGCCCCTGAGCCATGATATTATTGCATGGGTCTCATGCAGATTTGCATAGCTTGTTAGGTGTATCAAAATTGAGTCTTCCTATCTAAGGTTGTATCCCTAAAAGGCGAATCCAAATTAAGTCTTTCAACCTTAGGTTGAGCCTCCCGGTACGCAACTTATTCGGGAATCCAAATTTGAGCTTCCTACCTAAGGTTGTACCGCCCCAGACCACTACCTAGACGGGAAAATCCCTGGGCAAACACAACTTTTAGGATAACCCGCCTGGACTAACCCTAGGTAGAAACAGGCCCAGGAATTGGCCTACTCATGGTAGAAATGGCCGTAGAAGGCCCCAGAAAGCCCGTACAGCGGCTTTGACCCTTTTCCGGTATGTTACCCCATAGAAAGCGCCAGCGCAGTTTGTTCTCTGCCTGTTCTCGGCTTGTTCTGGTTTCTGGCGCATAGCAGCCATGCAAAATTGACTGGTGACAATCCTGCCAAAATCCCGTCTTCTGTTCCTGCCAATCACGGCAAGCCCTAGGAAAAGGAAACGACACAATGTCCGCAACCAAAATGAGAGATATGATGACCGCACCAATTTCGGATTGGTCTTTGACCCTTGCAGAAGTGATGCACCAAGCGGATTTGGTGACTTTCAAAATGCAAGCCGCAACACAGTTTGAAGCGATGAACCCGGAAGCAGCCGAAAAATACAAAAAGGGTGCAATGCAGAAAATGACCGCCCTGCGAAAAGCAGTTAAGAAATTGGGCGATGAAGTCAAAGCCCTGTGACCCTTGCGACCCTTCAAAGGGTCGCTTCCATGGCCTAAGCGCTCTTTTGCCTTTTCTCTTCTCCTAGGCAAACTCAGCGTCTTAGGCTTTGCAAGCGACTTGCTTGAAACCCTAGGATAAGGAAAATCCGACAATGAAGAAAATCACGATTGTAAATTCTGCGACTGCTTCCGACTTGGTAGGCATGGGCATTCTGCAAACGACTGAAGCCCGTAAATCGGTTAAGACTGGCTGGCTGACTGTGGCGCAATGGCTGACCCTGCAAGGCTTGAATGCAAGCCATGGGGAACGCATTCTGCTAGGCTTGGAATTGAACAAGATTGCAAAACTGCGTGGCGTCAAACTGCCTGAACAGCGCCCCGGCTTTCCTTGCGCCTATCCTGTGTCGCTCTTGTCTGTGCTTTCTAGTGTGAAGGCTTAGGCTTATGTTTAGCACGCACCAAAGCACCATTGCTGATTTTGCCCTAGGCTCTAACGTCGGCTTGGAACGCACGTTCCGGCTTGTGTTCCTGTCAATCCGTCAACCGTTCCACAGCATGGCAAAGCAAATGCGAGACGTGGATGAAAACGGCTTGCAGTCTCCCTATCTGTTCGGCTGGAAACGTGACGGGTTGGCTTTTGTGCGTGCTAATGCCTCAGCACTACGGGACAAGCTAAAGGCTGTCCCGGCAGGTTATGGTGACGCTGATACCCTGTTGCAGATTGCCAGCGTTCCCGGCTTGGGATTGGTCAAGGCTGGCTTTGTGTTGCAGTTGGCTTGCGGAGCGGTCGGTTGTCTGGATACGCATAACCTTCAACGCTTTGGCCTGAACGCTAATGCGTTCAAATATGGCGCTGGTGCCAGTGACGCATTGAAGCGGAAGAAGGCTTTAGCGTATCTTGACGCATGTTGGCGTGCTGGCGGTTGCGAAAGCCTTTGGAATGGCTGGTGTGAGCATGTAGCAGCGCAACAGCCAAAACACTGGCGTTCTGGCTTTGACGTTTCAGCGATGCACGTTGAAGCAATACTTGGAGAATATTGAAATGCTTACTTGGACCGAATTTTTCTTTACACTGATTGTCGGCGCTTTGTTCGTCGCTTTCTTGGCCTATCAATATGCGGGGAAACTATGACAGAAACACAGAAACCAGTCTGGCGGCTTTGGCTTGGTGACAAGCCTAAGTTTATCGGGCATTATCGAGAATGCGTACACTTGGCGCAATTCTCGCATGAAACATTCAGAATTGAGAAGGTGAAGCAATGACGGAACAGTTTGATAAGCGCCATGGTGGTGCATGGGATCGAGGGTCAGCAGATAGCTATTACAGGCGCCCATACAGCCCGCACAAATACGTCGCAGGCACCCTAACAAGCGAAAAGGTGGAAAGCCTGTCAGCGGACGACCTAGCAGCGTATGAAGCAGGTTGGGAACATAACGAGGAACTAGGAGACTTCAAAGAATGGTAAAGCAACAGACAAGCAAGCAAGCGCTTGCCGCCAACCGCATCGCCGCAACAGTAACAGCAACAAAACCTGTCAAAATTGGTGGCAGTTTCGTGTTAGATTTTAGCGCTCGACCAAAGCGCAGGTTTACAGGTTAAAGATATACTATATCAAATTAGAGACAAGCGGTTGTGTGCAATTTGCTCACGGTCGCTTCTCTTTTGTTGTACTATTACGGATTTGAATTAAACCCTATTGTGTGGTTGCGCTCCCGCTCAGCGAGTGTCAAGCAAAAGTTCTACACGTTTTAAGAACTGTGGCATAAACGACACATCTAGTGCGATTTTCCTTGAGTGTTGCACAAATGTCACACTAATGGGACCCTAGGAATCATTCAAATTTGATGTATCTTGGCATGGAATGCACCTACATCTACAACATAAGCTAGAAAGTTGGGGCGGAACTCAGCAGCACTACACTAGCCTACGGGGGGCTTACTGTGGCAACAAAGTCACACTACAACCTTATTTTACACAACAACAAAAATAAATCTTCTGTAGCCCCTTTACTTTTCCTCCATTTAGGGCCTATACTATAGTAAGGCTATAGCGTAACCAGATAGGATTGATTACCAAATTGGTTAATAATCCATTTCGACCGAGCTATAGACATTCTATAGTATGTGATTTTCTTAAATCCATAACTGTATCTCCAATTCTGTAGTCTAGGTTTGTAGTATGCCAGCGGCACTCCCTCACAAGAAAGCGATTGCCAATCGAATCCGTAAGATGATTCGTGATGGCGTAGCTATGAAGGACATCATGGTCTCTATCCAAGACCTACAGGATGCACCTTCCTCCTTTGCCACCTTCTACAAGATTTACGGTCAGGACATTGCCCAAGAGCGTTCTGACATTGTAGGGATGGTAGGCAACAAAGTAGTACAACAGGCTCTTGAAGGTGACTTCAAGTCTCAGGAACTGTTCCTTCGTAGTAAGGGCGGTTGGTCTCCTAACTCTACCCTGAATGAGCAAGAGCAGGATGAAGACCCTGATATGGATGAGTCTGCCATTGACACCCTGATGACCCTCCTTGGCAAATCCCGTGACGCTACCGATAACAGCGAATGACCTAAGACAACTCCCTGACGAAGAAGTAGCAGCCTTGATGGACAAGTTAGGTCCAGCTAAGGTAGAAGAGTTACGACACACTTGGGAGTTTTGGGCTAGACCCAACCAGATAGAGCCGAAGGGCAATGACTGGGATATTTGGGTAGCCTTAGCAGGACGAGGCTGGGGCAAGACCAGAGCCGGGGCTGAATGGGTAAGACACCGCATCCGCAAGGGTGACAAGATTGTACATTGTGTAGCCCCTACAAAAGGGGATGTACGCAAGGTTATGGTTGAGGGGGACTCTGGACTTCTCAATGTTTGTTGGAAGGGTGATAAGACCTACAGAGGCAAACCCATCGGCTACCCGGAATGGTCGCCTACCAACAACACCATGACATGGGAGAATGGAGCTAAGGCTGTATTCTTCTCGGCAGAGGACCCAGAGCGTCTTCGTGGCCCACAGGCTTACTCTGCATGGTGTGATGAATTGTGTGCTTGGCGTAACGCCCAAGAGACTTGGGACATGTTGCAGTTTGGACTTCGTTTGGGCAACCACCCACAGGTCTTTATCACAACCACCCCCAAGACGACCAAGCTACTGAGAAACATTCTAGGTGATGAGAAGACGGTAACGTCTACAGGCTCCACCTATGACAACTCCGCTAACCTAGCTTCCACGTTCCTTGACGCTGTAAAGAAGACGTATGAAGGCACTAGGCTGGGCCGACAGGAACTCTACGCAGAAATCCTTGATGAAGCCTCCGGTGCCTTATGGAACCGTCAGGGTCTCGCTAAGATCGAGATTGAGGCAGACCAAGTACCAGACTTAAACCGTATTGTCGTATCAATCGACCCCGCTATCACCAGCAACTCCGAGTCAGACATGACTGGTATTGTTGTAGCAGGGGTAGACGTAAACGGTATAGCTTACGTTCTGGCTGACTGCACTGGTCGCTACACGCCTCAGCAATGGGCTGCGAGGGCAGTGTCACTCTTTGAAGAGTACCAAGCAGACCGCATTGTCGCCGAACGTAATCAGGGCGGAGATATGGTTCGCCATACTCTGCACACAGAGTCTGAGACGGTCCCTGTCAAGCTAGTCCATGCTAGTCGAGGCAAGATGGCCCGTGCCGAGCCAGTCTCCGCCCTGTATGAACAAGACAAGGTACGTCATGTAAAGGGTCTTAACGACCTTGAGGACCAGATGGTCACTT
>Ga0208793_1000835_pt1 | contig 19276 bp, 27 predicted proteins | sample 17_taG_FD_184092 | JGI IMG/M metagenome (GOLD analysis project Ga0208793, IMG submission 184092) | Marine viral communities from the Subarctic Pacific Ocean - 17_ETSP_OMZ_AT15314 metaG (SPAdes) (version 2) | ecosystem: Environmental > Aquatic > Marine > Oceanic | place: Pacific Ocean | collected...
TCCATCATCTTCTAGTTCTCTTAATAGTCTGTCATCAAACTCACCATCCCAGTCGTCACCATCTTCTGGTGTCCAATCTAGTAATGGTGCCATCTCTGGAAATACATCTCTAAAGTTTGTATCTCGTATTCCATCCATCTTGTTAATGTACTCAATAAACTCTGGCATACGTTCTCTACTCCAATCGCCACTCTCTGAGAATGATAACATGCCTCTTAATCTTTTAATACCATAATTTGCTTGTTTCCATTGTTCAAAAGTAGCATCAGAGCCTCGAGTACTTAATTCCCAGTTTGCTTCTAACCATTCGATGAACTTATCAAACTTGGCACGTGTCATTTCTTTAAACCAATTTGGCAATACTTTAACATTCAGATGTGGCGGATGATAAACAAAATGATAGTTAATCATACCTGCTCCTAACGGCCACATATTAATCTTCTTAAACTTTCTTTCTAATTTCCACTTAATGAAATCAGGAAGATAATAAATGTTCAAGGCTTGAACTGCACAAGCAACTGTGACTTCTACGTTAGGTCCAGTGTTGTCTAGTAGTTCAAACATCTTAACAGTGTGGTCCCATTTACTTGGAAAACGAATGTAGTCATTCATCTCTCCGATACTGTCTACACTATAATGAAACCGCACATTCTTAAACTCGTCCCACAAGTCAAATAAACGTTGTGGCATCTCTACACCATTTGAATTGTATCTTAATTCAATACCCTTGGCATATCCTGCTTTGACAACTTCTTCGAGTAATGTGTAATGTTCTTCAATGATTGTTGCTTCACCACCAGCAAAGTATAACTGTTTCATATGAGGTATTTGTTCGTATAACTGTTCCCAGAAAGCAGTGTTCTTTTTATGCCAGTTATAAGTAGCACCATCAATCTTTCCTTTGTTGCCCCATTGCATAGTTTCTTTAAGAGATTCATTCTCAATAGTTGGATGTAGTTTAATCCAGTCAGGAATCCATAGTGAACTGTCGTGAGGTGAACACATAATACATTTCAGATTGCACTTACTACCTAGTCTTAAATCTAAGTAACGAATCTTTGGTGGTATCTCTCCCTCTACTGAAGTTTCCTCGATAATTTCTTTTAAGTCTACACGTCTCGCCCAATATTCTGTTTCCCAGAAACGCTTGGACATATGACCTGCATCTTCTTCAGCATAACACTTCAGACAAGACGCTGGTTTCTCACCATTCAGCATTTGCTTTCTGACATTCTTCATGTAGTCATTGTTCCAACTACTCATTAAGTCAGTTACATTTAGATTGGCTGGTTTGCCATCTGCTTGTTTAAGAACTCCTACCTCGCCACCATGCTCTTTATCATTTGTAGCACCAACGCTTGATGCGTTTGCTGTACAACATACTCGCATATGACCATTTGGACGAGTGCTTAAGTGTATCCAAGGCAATAAACAGAATGTATCCGATGGTGCTTTAGTTCTCTTTCGCCATTGTTCAACGTTTTTATCTGTCATCTTTGCCTTCTATTAATTTTATATACTGTATTTATCTACGTAGTTTTTTCATACTGTGCCTTAAAGGCATCAAATTCTTCACCACATTTCTGGGCACATACCATTGGTTTACCTAAGTGAGTATTTGGTTTGTCCCATGATTCAACCAATCTACCAGTAAAATATTCATTATTAAGTACTGATTTTACTCCGTGTGTTTTAGCATCAAACACATCTTTACCGCCAGATTGTTGTAGTAATTCCCAGACTTGATTCTCGCCTGGCTTTTGCCAGAACTTGTACATACTTCCTGCAACCCAACAGCACGGCAAGATTAATCCTTCTGCACTGAGATACATGCTCTTTTCTTCGGCTACTTTACATTTGATTTTTACATTGTCAAAGTATTTTTCTAATGAACCATGCTTCTCTTCTAGTTTTATAATATCTTTAATAGCCTTGTTTTGGAATTTCACTTCTTTTGGTTTTTGTAGAAGTTGCTGTTCTTCACCTTTTCGGTTCATTGCTTGGTGTTCTTCTTTGCCTGTCTTCCGCATTGTAGAGTAAAATCTACCAGTTTTCTTTGGTATGAATTTAAAAAAGCCTGTTTCTTTTGCAATTGCTTCTGCTTCTTCTACTTGATGCTCATTATGTGCAAAGATGAGAAAATCCCAATGGGCTCTGCCACCTGCTTCAATGAATGCCGTTGCATTTCTCCATGCTATATCCCAATTAACACCTTGACGATATAAATGATTTGTGTCTGCTAATCCATCAAAAGAGAAAGTAACGTGTCCTTTGTTGCCCAACGTCTTTGCTAATTCTATCCACCAATCTTCTTTCTTTGCACCAGCGTTTGTATTCATGTTTAACCATATGTTTGGATTTTGTTCTCTTAAATATTTGAATACTTCTAATGTATCATTTGCGATAATTGGGTCACCAAAATTGCCACACATATAAAGTCTGTCAAGTTGTTTAACGAATTCTGGTGGTAATATCTTTTGAATATCTGTTACAGTCAATTCATGCAGACCATTTTTGCCACCTAGATTAGGATTATCACGTCCGCCTTTAACATTTCGGTCACACATAGGACATGTCGCTTGACACTTCTCTGTGATTTCTAAATGAACTGCTCTTATATCTTCGTAGTTATATAGATTCATATTCTTCTTTTACTATTTTCCACACTTCTGGTATAAAATCTTTTATATGTTGATTTCTCGCAGTGTCAAACTTCCAAGTCATTTCTGCTAGATTTTTTACTGGATACTCTCGGTCATCTTCTAGTATTCTATCTATTGTTGATATAATATTAGACAATGGATGTGTAATCCACTCTGCGTATTTGTTATCATTTAACATTAGTTGCTTTGTTCTATCTAATTCGGCATCTCTTATTTTCTTAGGAACAGACAACACAGAACACCATTGAGGGTATTCTACTTCTACAGGAATAACTCTAACTCCCAAGTCTGCTGCCCATTTGATTGTATCATACAAATTAAAAAGATTGTAAGCCTGAAACGCAAACGATATATTATTCTCAGCATACGTTGTCATCTTGTGATATAGTTTCATATTTTTTTCGATTGTCTTAAATTTTACAGGGTTTCTAATATACTCAACCACTTTGTCAGTTCCATCAACACTATAATTAAACGATAGATTACTGAACTTGTTTAGTTTATCTGTAAATGATTTAATGGAGTTAGTACAATTCGTGGTTATCATTACGTTTATATGTGATTTGTCATTTTCTATTAAGTTGTCTAAAATATCACTAACTTCTGGCATGATTGTTGGCTCTCCTCCTAGAAACTTTATATGGTCTCCCTTGTCCGCGTTCTTTAATAAGAAATCAATATTCTTTTCTGAGAATATACCATCTGGCTGATAAACTTTAGAACTATAATCACCAAACAATTCTTTATATTGTAATCTTTCTTTTTCTAACTGTGAACTAGACTCTGGTCCACACATTCTACATTTCAAATTACAAAGATTACCTGGTCTAATATCTAAATCTATTGGACTGCCATACTGATTTCCTGTTTCTACATTTGGTTTTAAAAAAGGATATCTATCGTTGAAGTTCATTCGGTCACTTCTTCCGTTATTTCTTTCAGTTGTAAAACAAGATGTACAGATAGCAGGTTCTTCTCCATCAAGGAATTGTTGGCGTATGTTTTTATAATAATTACTTTTCCAACGCTTCTCTAAATCTATTTCTGTGAACACTGATGCCATTTTATCTTCTGTAGTCATACAGCACATTTTTATATCTTCATTTTTATGAACATACATATGGGCAAACGGTGCCGCACAAAATGTTTTGCTGATTTTCATAACTACTTATACCCTATCACCATGTAACGATTGTATTTATCGAGTGCTAGTGTACCTTCGTACAGTGTTTCAGAAACATTTAATCTCTTAGAGAATTCTTCTAAACTTAAAACAGTATCATCTGCGTGTTCATGTCCCTCTTCGTCATCGAAATCATTATTCTGCATTATCACTAACATACCTTTTGGAATATTGTTCCACCAAGTTTTAAAGTCTACAATATGTTCACAACTTGTATTGATTACACAAGTTGGTGCAACATCGGTAATTATTTCTTTATCGCCATTATACTTTAATGTTTCATACATAAATTCGCCAGTATATATTAAGTTGTTTACGTCTAGTGTACTTGCTTTAAATTTCCAATCATCTAGTACAAAGTTTCTGTTTAGCGTTTCTGCTGGCACAGAACAACTCGAATCTATATCAAAACTTCTTATATTTTCAACTGTGTTTCTTTCAAATAATAATGCTGATAATACACCATACCAACCAGCACAGACATAAACCATATCGCCCAACTCTATGTCTAAGTCATTGATTGTGTCACTTACCCATATTTTACTTCTGAGTTGCCCTCGACTTAATGCGTCTACTAAAATATCACTTTCATGGTTCTTAATTACATTCTTCAGATTTAAAGGAATATTGTATTTTTCTTCAGTTAATCGGTGTGCTAATTTCAGTATATTAGTTTTATATATTGTTACGCTCTTTAGTGTTCCAATCATTTCATTCTCAGTATCAATTGCTTGTAATACTTTAAACAACAAAAACATATCTGGTTCTGCGTTAGTAGATATTAAATTCTTTATAGCACTTATAACTTCTTCATCTCTGTTATTTAAGTTAATAATCAATTTGAATAGCAATTCAGTTTGTGTACTAATTTCAAAATTTGAAGAATCGCATACATTTTGTAATGCATTTATGGTGTCTTTATCACCACTCATAGCAGTAATAATTCTAAACAACTTGTTCAGTTGTCCACTGAATACAGGCATATCTAATCCAAAAGAACTTATGTTGCGTAAATCATCTAATGCATCAATGTCGTCTCGTATAGCATCAATAATTTTAAATAACACAAATAAATTATCTTCACCTCGGCGTTCATATATCAAGTTCTTTAAGGCACTGACCGTTTCTCTGTGCTGTTTTCCCAGTAGATATGAAGATAACACAAATATATCGCTGAGTTCTTCAGTATTAACTACTCGCTCAAGGCTATTGATAACCGGATGTTTATTTCCGTATAATATTGTTAATCTATCTACTATTTCATGTGGTTGCATTATTTAATTCCTATTTTCATAAAATACTGCTTATCATCTACTGTTAAAACGCCATTATATTGTTCAAATGACATTGGATAAGCGGCATTGAATGTCTTCTGGTTAGGATAAGAGTGAGGGACATTTCCTGTTTCGCCAACTAGAACCATTTTTCTAGTTTTCGGAATCATTTTCTCATACCAATCATTTTCCATATTATTCAAATGACTACAGTTAGTATTAATTACTAGTGCTGGAACTTCAGAGAATTCTTTAGATATAGTGCCATCTGGTAATTCTACTTCGACTCTGTTTGTTTGGTAATTAACTTTAAACAAGTCTTGTGTTGTTGCTTTAAATTTCCAGTTATCTAACACTTCGTCTTTCATCATTTCATCTGCGATAAACTTACAAGTTCCATTAATATCTAAGTTTCTAATATTTTCTATTCTTAATTTAGTATCAAGTAACATTGCTCCTAAAACTCCAATACCTCCTCCTAAAATATAAACAGTTCCTAAATATTTCTGGCCGTATACACGAACAAGATTTTGAATTATCCAAGAGTATAATATAGAATGATGTTTATTAACAAAAGAACTTATATCTACATTAGGATAACTATAAATCAAGTCTTTTAATTTGTCAATTATTTTATCATTGTCTGTATTTTTAGAAAGAGTAATATGAGCGAGAAACTCCATAGCCTGTCTATAGTTTCCAAGTTGCTGTGCATTATTCTTTTCAGAATATTGATTTGCCATCTCTTTGTATCTATAGGTGTTATCAACTAAAGGGCGTAATCTTTTTCTTTTAACTACTTTTGTTTTTATCTCTTTTAACTTATCTTCTGTAGGTAGTTCATCAAAGATAGCACCGCCTTTAGAACTATACAAATCATCATTTGATGTTATAGCACCTTTACTCTTTCTTTGTCTTCTCTTTTCTTTTATAGAAGTTTTTATCTTTTTGTTACTCATCAGAATCTTTATTCTCGTCCTCTTCGTCCCATTTCTGCATAATTTGAAGTATCTCCCATAACTTCCAATCTATTGCGCCAAGAACTTTCATTAGTGAATCGTTTTTGTCTTCTTCTGGTTGTTCTACTTTATCAGAGATTTCTATATCTATGTTCTTCATATCTATATTTCCTTATTAGTATCTTCTTCGAACTTTGCTTTTAGCCATTCATAGTCATTAATTTTACTTAATGCATCATCATCGCCGGCATGTGTTGTTCCATATTCTCTTCCTGCATTAGCACCCGCTATTGCATATTCTCCAAACTTTGCATCGTTATTCACAGTACACCATATTTCTAATCGCTCATCAGTCTCACCTTGTTTAGACCTGTGAATAACACTTGATGATAGTTTAGTACACTCTCTGAAAGCGGACTTCCAGGTGTCATACGGATTAGTATTAAATGCTGTGTAGTTTGCTTCTGATGGCATTGGCTTGAACTTGTCAGATATAGAAGTTGTAAAGTCAACACGCCATTCTTTAGCGTCACGTAGTAACTGTGTTGGGAATAGTTTTAGTCCACCAAAACCATAAACTAATCCGTTAATTGGATTCCTAGATTTCCAAACATGAACTGTGTCTTCATCCCAGACTGTTGGGAAATACTCAAACTTAAAGTCATCTAGTAAAATTGCATCAGCATCAATCACATAAAACATTTTCGTATCAGCAATCTCTGACGCTCGTTGGTGTGCATTGAAGATGCCTTTTACTCCGTGAACCCTCTTAGCATTGGGGACTTTCTCTAACAACTTGGCAAAGTTTGCATCTGCTTCTGGTTCCTGATAACTTAACATAACAACATCATAAGGAATATCTCTAGTTCTAACTGTCTCTGACTTAATAGATTTTTTGTTCTTAAAAGACATCTTTCGTATCTTATCAGCACTAGGTTTTAGATGTTTTATTGCTTCCGCTGGAACTAGTTTTAATCCACCATATTGATGAATGAAACCAGTATATGGATTTATTTTAGGCCAGACGTGAAAATGTGATTTATGAAGTTTATCAACATATATCTTTCTATCAAAATCTTCAAGTACTTCTACATCATTATCGATAGCCCAGAAATATCCAGTCTTGGTTATTTTAGCCGCTTCTTGGTATGTTTTCTCTATAGGTCCAGTTAATACAGTAATAGTCTTGTCTTTCTTGTACTTCTCTGTGTTAGATGAATACATTCCCTCGTCAAAATAGAAAACAGGATGTTCATTACTATCTGGTTGATATTGATAGGACCTATCTATCGTTGCATCTAAAATACTTGCACCACTGTTTGCGATGCTACCTATTGTTTTGTTAATGTCTTTCTGTTTGTCTACTGTTGCATCTTTAGATGGAACTAATCGTATACCATTTTGAATTACTTTGCCACCTGAAAGTTGTATATTAAAGTTATGAATATACTTGCGGTCATAACTAGCAGGATAGAAATCTAAAACCAGTTCTTCTACATCGTTATGAACGAGCCAATACATATCTTTGTCAGTTTTATGTCCAAATGTATGCAAGTCATCAGTTCTTACAACGTCAAACATATTAGGTAGATGTTCATATGTGTTATCTATAGGACTTGCTAGATATGAGTTAGTTTTAATTTTACCAACAGCAATATCAACTTCTTTTTGTTTATCGACTGTCGCACCGATAGAAGGAACTAGACGAACTCCGTTACATACTTCTTTTCCATTGGGTAGTTTCACTTTGAAGTTATGAATAAACTCTCGGTCATAATTCATAGGATAGAAGTCAGAATTGAAATCTTTCACATCTTCATGTACTAGCCAATACATATCACTATCATAACTGTGATGTCCAAAAGTATGCAAATCTCTAGTTGTAACCACTTCAAATTCTAAATCACTTGATGCTGGTTCTTTTTCATAAACTGCTTTTCTCTTAAAGTTAAATATATCATATTCTTTTTGAGTAAAGAGTGGACCTGCTTTTGGAAATAATCCAACTCCGTGATACTCACGGGATAAGTTAGTTACTGGATTTTCTTTCTGCCAAACTACAACTTTCTGTTTCTCTTTATCTAATCCAAATGCAAATGAATAATCAAATTTAAATGAATCATATATTTTAGTATTTGGCATGACTAGATAGTAGAAATCAGTTCTTGCTTGTTTTCTACACTTCTTATGAACGTCTACACTTGTTTCTCCAGTAATTATGTTAACTGAGTAATCTTCTTGTAGTTTATTAAATTGCTTATGTCCGTATCCTTTATCCCAATAGAATATGTCGTATGTTTCTGTTGTAGGTTGATAAGATACTTTTTCAGTTTCGTGTTCTTTGTATTCACCAGTGAGATAGTATGCATCTTTTATGTGAGATTTATTCTTAGATTTAACATCTTTTGTTTTGAATAGTTTAACACCGACAACTGTTCGAAATACATTTCGTTCATCACAATTCCAAACATGAGTTAGATTTTCATCCCACTCGTCTGTTTCAAAAGAAAAGTCAAAGTTATCATCGACTTTCACATCTGGGTCAATAACCCAAAAGTGTTTCGTATTAGTGATAGAAGCAATCTTAGTAATTGCTTGTTCTAATTTAGGGTCTGACCAATCTTCCAGATTTATCTTAACCATACGAAAAAACGGATACTGTTTCTGTATCTGGTCGAATCTTTCGTTGGTTTCCTTATCTGCCTTATAGGTTAGGTAATATCCGTCATACGCCATTGAATATCTTGTCCAAATTAGTTATAATCATCCCTTTATTATAACAGATTTTTAGTCAGATGTAAAGACTTTTACGTTATAATGTTTAGAAAAATCAATAGCATCCTGTTCATCATTCACTATTGGCTTTCCTTTTATATTTAGTGAGGTGTTAACTAGCATTGGACAACCAGTCTCTGCTTTAAAACTAGATAACAATAGATACAAGTCTGGATGTTGTAGTTGATTAACAGTCTGTACCCTGCTTGTATTGTCTACATGAACAATAGCAGGGAATTCTTTTGGAAATTTACATTTGGCTACAAATTGCATATACGGAGACTGCTTAATATTTTCTGGCATTTCAAAGTATTCGTGTACATCTTCTTCTAGTATCATTGGTGCGAAAGGTCTGAACTTTTGTCTATGTTTAATTTCGTTCATCTTATCTTTTACTAGTGGGCCTCGTGGGTCTGATGTAAGTGTGCGATTACCTAATGCTCTCGGTCCAAACTCTGCACGACCATTTGCAATACCGATAATTTCTCCGTCAAGTAATGCTTTCAGAGATTTCTCTACAGGATATTCACCCTCTATATTATATCCCAAGTACGGTGTCTTCCAGTCTAATGTCCAGTTATCAGTGTTATATTTTTGTGCTACTCCTATACAACTACCAGCATCTCCTGGGTTAGGCATAATCCAAGTATTAGTAAACCCGTAGTTTCCAGTTATATTACTATTAGCAACGCAATTTAATGCACAACCACCCATTAATACTAAGTTGGGACCGTGATATAATTTCTTTGCTAGTTTGATTATTCTATCAAACATCATTTCATAAATGTATTGAGTTGCGGCCGCTAAGTCGAACAAATCTTGTTCAGTATTCAAATCAGGAAAAAGATAATTACACCCTCGATGTAAATTCTGATTGAATTTTACCACCGTTTTGCTTTTGTCTCCTGATATTCCAAGTTCAGTCATAATTTGAACATACAAAGGTTTGCCTTTATACTCTCTGCTTGGATTTCCATATGCGGCCATTCCCATAAGAATATATTCATCTTCGTTTGCTTTTAATCCAAGTCTCTGTGTCATCGCACTGTAAAATAATCCAAGACTATGAGGATATTTCTGTGAGTACATCTTGCTTAAAGTCGAACCAGAACCTTGCCAGATTGTTAGAGTTTCCCATTCACCAATACTATCAATTACTACAACTGCGGCATGATGAAAACCACTTGTGTGATATCCACTTGCGGCGTGAGTGTAATGATGGTCTTGATATTCAATCGGTATACCTTTTAGTTCTGGAAATTGTTTTAAATAGTTCTTAGGTAACTCATCCATGTCAAAGGCTGTTGTATACTGTCCAGCATATAACTGTCTTGTCTTCTTTTTATATGGATTTTCATACCAAGCAATAACATCTGGTGTGCCATATTGTAGTGCATCTTTCAGAAGTTCTGAATTTAACAGAGGGTCATTTTTGATTTTAGAATATCTTTCGGCATGTCCTGCGAACTTGATATCACTACCTTTAATTATACTTACCGAAGCATCGTGGTTTAAAGCACCTGCTATTCCTAATACTGTAGTATTATTATTTATAGAAGACAATGTTGTTACTTCCTTCTTAAATTATTTGTAAATAAAAGGGTCACGTTTCTTTAAGTCTGCTAAACGTTTCTTAATTGCACGATTTTCTTTATACGAATTCCAAGGATAAGTTATTATACCCCAAGTCTTCTTTGGCAAACTCTTAACAGTTTGCATTAGTCTGAACTTCTTACTACCGTCTAACGGTCCTGGTCCAGGTGTGTAATGATTCATTATCCTTCTCCTTTTCGTGTTCTTTCTATATCTTCAAACAATATCTCAGCCCAGTCACTATGTGCTTGTTCGTCTGGATGCATATATCTTTCATCGCCTTCAGTTGGAAAGAATAATTCTTTCTCATACATATAAGTAAAGAATGTTTGGTCTTCATATATACGGGTCATATCTAATTGTGCAAACACATCTTTCATATCTGCTTGTTCACACAACTGTGTAAAGTTTGTTGGTTCAAGTAAGTTTGGTGTTAAATTAAGACTATTGAATATAACATATTCTAAATCATTAGCAACACAAAAGTTTTGTAATGTCAATACTTGAATAAGATAATTATGAAAGTCATATACTGGTGACCAGAAATGTTTCATATACAACTGATTAAACTTATCTAAATCGATATTTGTTTCTTCATCTAGTCTGATATTACCGTGATATTCGTGTGATGGTATGTTATGAATTAATACATTTTGACTTTCGATAAAATGTTCTCTGCGATTAGGTGCAGTTAATCCTACAGCAACAAATGGCTTCTTTCCATTTGCAATATGCTCCGAAACTTTCGTTATAGTTTGCCTAACAATGTATTGATTACTGATTCCACGTTCTGCGTCTGTTTCTGTATCTTCTTTACTGATACCTAACTTTTCTGCTAGTTTAAATGGCCACGCTTTATCTTTTAACGCTAATCCTGTTCCATATGTAAAACTACATCCGTTTGCGTATAACATTTCTTAGTCCTTCTTCATAGTGAATGACTCGCCACAACCACAAGTATCACCGGCGAGTGGATTATTAAACTCAAAGCCTGCATTAATACCCTCTTGTTTATAATCTAATTGTGTGCCGTCAACCATTAATAATGTCTTCGGGTCAACAATAATTGTTATTCCCTTGTCTTCGAAGACATTATCGCCTTCGTCTATTTGGTCTGCAAACTCAATGCCGTATGCGAAACCTGAACAGCCCGTTGTGGTTACTTTTACTCTAATGCCTAGTCCAGAACCTCTTGCTTCTAAGAAGTTGTTCACTCTTTTGGCACCCTCATCAGTTATTGTTAACATTTAATTTTTCTTTCTATAATCTGCGATTGCTGATTTGATTGCGTCTTCGGCTAGCACCGAACAGTGTATCTTCACTGGTGGTAATGCTAGTTCTTCAACGATTTCCATGTTTTGAATGGCTTCTGCTTCTTCAATCGTCATTCCTTTTACCCACTCTGTAAGTAGACTACTACTTGCGATTGCACTACCACATCCGTATGTTTTAAACTTTGCATCTGTGATTATGCCTTCTTCGATTTGTATCTGTAACTTCATCACATCTCCACACGCTGGTGCTCCTACCATGCCTGTGCCGACTTTGGGGTCGTTCATATCCATTTTACCTACATTTCGTGGGTTTTCATAATGGTCTAACACTTTGTCTGAATAAGCCATATCCTTTCCTATAATATATTAACTAATTATAACACATTTTAATACTAAATTCAACCAATTTGATTGAATACTTCAACTCTATTTATCATATGTCGCATGTTATTTTTGCAACAATAAGCCATAAATAATACTAGAGGAGAGAGAAAAATGACAAATAGGTCCGCGATACAATATGATTCGTATCTCACCAGTGCTGGTGATTTCTTATCTAAGTTTATATCTACCCATTATGGATGTAAATCTATAATACACATCGAAACACTTGATAATTTTAAGTTAAATAATAGCAATATAAAAACTATCATCGTTCCGTATATTCATATACATTTCCGTGAAAGACTTTTAACTTTATGGGAACCGTCTAATGGGTTTGAATATTCTAGTCTTGCAAAGAATGAATTTGACACGCAATATCGAATGTTGAATGATTATCTATTTGATACTGGTCATGAACATGGAAATATATATAAAGACCTAAGAGACGAGCGTATAAACAACGAAGACGCTCCCATTGATTTGGTATTTACTGATGTCGGCAGATTGCTTACTTATAGCGAAGTCGAATATGAAAAGTTAATAACCTCTTTAAATACTCATCCTTTATCTAATGAAGACTGGATTGGTGGTGATTGGAAGAATTATGTCGAGCAGTATAGAACTCAATTAGAGATTCTTAGTAAAAAATAAAAATCAATAAGGGGATTTAAAATGAAAATAGTTAAAAAAATCGATTGTGCTGGAACTAATCTTAATATATATGATGTGCCCGTAGGAATAATGGTGAGCGGTGGGGTAGACAGTGCGATATTATTATACTATTTAATGAAGCATTGCACAACCCCTATTTGTATATTTACAGAAGGCAATAATGTGAAATTGAGAAGGAACGGAATCATTGCACCGCGAGTAGTAGAAAAATGTATACAACTGACTAAGAACATAAATGTAGTTCATCACATAAATTATAACATAAAAACAACTTTAGAATCTTTGTATGAGAAGCCAAGATTTGCAGTTAGAGACTTTGGCCCTATAAGAATCGTTTATGAGGGATTAACAATGAACCCACCAGATGATATAGCAAATAGTCTTGTACCAGAATTAGATTTCGAACACACAAGAAATACTGATGGCAATAATGACCTCTTTCACAGTGATAACAAGTTTTATATGCCCTGGGCAAATACAGACAAAAAGGGCATAGCAAAGATGTATAGGGAAGAAAATTTAATAGATACTTTGTTGCCAGTTACTAGAAGTTGTGAGTATGACCCGAATTGTGAATTCTTTGATGACATAGAAGACCCAGGTCTAGGACACTGCGGTGAATGTTGGTGGTGTAAAGAACGAGAGTGGGGATTTAAATAAAGATTAGATATTCATTCAAAACACCAGCCTATAACTTCTTTACTGTTTGTTTTTCGCTTCGCATCTAAATCTAATAAATAATTTTGCATTGCTTTGTTTAGATTTTCATCGTACTTATATTCGCTACAAAATTTCTTTATCTCAGGCAATTCAGTAGTTTCTAATACCCGTTCGATTACTTGAGGTTTTAAACTATCTATTCTAAGATATCTTGGACCATTAATTAAGTACATATCATACTTGGCATTCCATCTACTTTTAAGATTTGATATAAGTTCATCCATATTAGGCAAATTCATACACTGTGTTGTTATGCCAAATTTCACATCATATGGATTCAATTGCATAAGTTCGTCTGTGTTCTTAATAAATTTATTGTGGTCTGTTGGGAATCTAATTAGTTCATTAACCTCTCCCCATCCATCTATGCTTATATTAAACTCTAGTTTTTTAAATCTAACGAGCATATCTAAAAACTTTGGTGTGTTACTTACTCCGTTAGTGACAATTTGTATTCTAGTATTAATACAATTCCAGTCATTCTTAGATAGTTTATTTAAAAAATCATACACATTTTTCATATAGAATGGCTCACCGCCAGCAATATATATAAACTCGGCTGTATCAACACATTTTGAATAAATCCAATCCCAATCTAAATCTTCTCTTCCGTGATTGATATCATCAGAATGAAATGATATATCTTTATATTTCTTTAGTACCTCAATGTCTTCTATCCATTTACTGCTATTACTGAAATTACACATAGCACATTTTAAATTACAAGTATTGCCGGGTCTAATATCCCATTTACGCACAACTCCATCATAACCGTTCATAAGACTATACATTCTTAGACTAGTTTTACCTAGTTCTTCGTTTCGCACACAGTCTATACACCCTGGATTTTTACTCCAGTCATCTTTAAATCCTTCTTTGATTTTGTTAATTCCAGGATTATCTATTAAATTTTGAATTGGAACCGGTGCGTTTTGATACTTATCTTTGTATAAGCAACATGGACTAACTGTATAGCCATCTGACAATTTTTCTATATATAAACTAGCAGAACCCTCTAGGCATTGCAAATCATTTTGCATGTAATTTACTTTCTTTTGAACCCGGCGTAACGAGATTTGAACTTCTCTACTCTGCCAGCAGTATCCATAACCCTAGACTTGCCAGTATAAAAAGGATGACACTTAGAACAAACTTCTAATGTCATTTTTTCTTTATTGGTTGTTGAGCCAGTAACGAATGTTTCTCCACAACTACATGTTACAGTAACTTGTTTGTATGGTGGGTGTATGTCCTTCTTTGGCACTATTCTTTCCGGTTAATGTCCTGCTTTCTGTATATTCCTAACAATTTCATCTGATAATATTATCGGTTCTTTTTTAGTTTCATTGTTAGCATCCCTTTCACGCACTATGTCTCTCACATGCGTAAACGGACTCATTGGTGGTAATGGACTGGGCCTAGAAAGTTCCCCTTTACTCTTATTCGACAGAGTTAAGCCTCTCACTTTTTTTCCTAGTAACTCTTTTAATTCTTCTATTGTTGGCATTAGATTTCTTATGTCTCCTCTAAACCCAGTTATTAATCCATTGATGTTTTTATAGCGGTATCGTTGTGTTTCTTGTCTCACCCGCGGTCTAGTTGTTGTAATTGTATTTATAAAAATATAATAAACTTCGTCTATTATAGTTTAAAATTCAACTAAATTATATTCTGTGCTATGACCATCATACTTAGCCAAATCCAAAGAGTATTAAATCCGACTAATGTTGGCAATAACTTTTTATTACTTGCCCAAATTAATGTCATACTTGTGATTAATGATAAGAAATAAAGTTGCCAAATATTAACTCCAAAGATTAATGCAGGAATGATAATAGATGCTTTCACTAACCAACTTAATGCTTCAATAATATTATAATCAGTCCAATATTCTCTAGTGAACCACATTTGATAGCACTCGTAAACTTTACGCCATCCTGTAAATGTGTATACAATTGAAGTGAGAAATACCCAAGATGTTAGGGCAAATATTAATTGTTCTGAAGTCATTAACTTGAAAAGTCCATTCGCCAAAGGTACATTGTTTGCCCCATTGGACGTAAAACGTATTCTTCAAACAATATAAGAACAACGATAGCAAACACAACCTTAACCCACTTGGGCCAAGTTGCTTGCCAACGATGAAATGGTCTTAATAAAAACATAAAGAAACTTTCTAGTACATTTACAAATCTATCTTTTAAATTAAATGGTGGTGCCAAACAAATAACTGCACCAATAAGTAACCACCAAAGCCAAGTTTCTTCGCCATCTGGAAATATAAGAGGAAGAGATAGACCTGCTATCATATATATTCCCATATATTTCTTTAAATGTTCCATTAAACCCTCTCTATGTTGCCGATTTGCCATGATTTGAATTGTTTAAGATAAACTTTATGGTCTTCCAATATGACTTCATCGATTTGTTTTCCTTTGTATCGTTCTACCCACTCGGCATACGACATTAGATGTTTATTATAGATATTATATTTAGTCGCCACTTAAGTTATAAGTCCTTGAACAAAATTCATTGCGACTGCTGTTCCTGTAATAGCACTGCCAATCATAATGGCTCTATCTCCCCAAGCCATTCCTACAAATATCCAACCAACACTACTAATCATATAAGATACTTGTCCCCAATAAACTAATCCCGCACTAATTAAAAAGACACCACATACTGCAAATCCCATTGCTCCCCATTTAATATACCAATCAATTGTTCCTGTTGGTGTTGTGGGAGTTAAGTCTTCTACTTCTGAAGCCATCTCAGATAATTCTTTTTTAAGGCGCTTTCTTTCAGCACTTAATTCCATAGCCAGTTTACCAGCCTTGGACATTTGACTATCTTTATAGTGTTCTTTTATTTCTTCTGTTATGTGTTCTTTTACTTGTTCATCAATCATAATTCTTCCAAGTCTTGTAAATGAGTATCTAACGCACGAGTGGCTAGTTGTAATTCAACAATATAAAGTATAATTGCAATACCAAATAAAGTAATACTTAGAGTAAAACAATATCCAAACTCTACTACATTTTCTGTGAACCCAAAATATAAAGAAATTAAATTACAAAGAAAACCAAATGCGGCCAATGTAGCAGTAACTCGATTAAGTATTAATCTATTTCTTAGTACATCAATTTGTTTTAAGTACCTATTTGTTGCTTTATCCTTCTTTGTTAATTTTCTAACAGTTAATTCATCGTGTATCTTTCGAATTAATGTTGCCAAAGTAGTATAACGATTACCGAAGTTAATCATCATCAAGGGCATTGCCGAGCCTAATGCCGCTGGTAATAAAAGTATATCAACCAATTTCTATTGTTCCTTTGTATAAACCCGAATTAGTACAATTTAAATCATACGCTTTTATATCGCCATCATTTAATGACCTAATTACTAAACTCACATCATTAATTGATATCAGCGTACCGATATCGTAATCAAAATCTGTATCGTTCATCGTTCCAACACGAATAATCTTACCAATATTGCCTTCAATATCAGCAGTTCGTCTGAGTCGTGTATTATCTTCAACTAAGAACGGGTCGCCTGTTTTAATCATAACAACATTCCTATTTCAATGCCAATCCAAAGAATCATAACACCAATAATAGAGTATCCAGTTTTCATAATACTCTCGTAAGAACTTTTAATTGATTTCATATTCTCGTCTAACTCTTTTTCCCAAGTTTCCATATTTACTCCTAGTTAAGGGGCTACAGCAAGCCCTGTTGTACAACTGAACGACCTATTATTGGCTAAATTGCCAAATGCTTTCATAGGTTGAACATCACTATACACTGCCTCTATAATATTCGCCTGATATTCTGCCATCTCTGTTAGATACGTATTTGTCTTCCTCAACTCATACAGAGCAAACGAAGAGTAACTCACATAACCTGCTAGAAAAATATACACAACTGTATATGATATTAATTTATTCACCATAAATCCTTATTTAATAATTTCCATTCTTGCATTTTTGTTTCTAACGTCACACTTGTTTCTACAAAAGGTATCGAAACACATTCAATTTCTTCTTCTGCTTCTTCTAATAGAGATGCTTGATAGTCTACTAAACTATTTAAAACAGCATTCTCTTTTTTCAATGCTTCCATGCGTTGTTTTGTATCACTTTTCATCGAAAAATCATACCCAAGATAACTTACTAAAACAATTACTGCCATAGTAATTAAAATAAGTCTATGTATTGTCACGCAACTAACCCAACTGTATACCAATCAGGTTGTTTAGTCTTCCAATGAGCAAAGTTCTTCTTGTATTTGATGTAGTAATTCCTATATGCAACAATGGCATCATCGTCTTTCACATCATCTGGCATTGCTTGAGTTGGTTGAGTAAAGGGAGTATCTGCAATATTAATTGGTGGATACTGTAATACTTCATTCAACTTTGTATAAGATAGATGTTCTTTGCCGTATCTTATCTTAAACTCTTCGTGTAAATGACACCACATCTCATAGAGAAACGCATAGTTATGTTTACTCGCACGAGTCCAGATGTTACTTGGATGATTGACATGGGATGCTTTGTATAAAACATCTTCCATATTAGGTGTAACTGACCAACGTTTAATTCGTCTGCCAATCTTATTCTTATCATACCATTCTGTGCCATCGCAAACACGATGAGCCGTTGACATCAACTGGGCATACTCTACCAACATCTTACTACAATGTTTATCGAGGTGCATTTCAGCACAAGTCTTTGGGTCACTATCTAAGTAAAATATATTCATATTATTTTTCTATATTAAGTATTATATAAACAGCACAAATTAATACGACTGTTATAATTACAATATCGGGTAACATCATTCATTCCTCTCACTTAATTAACTTATAGATTAAGTATAACACATAACCACAGCCTGTCAAGTATTAACGCCTATTTTTCTGAAAAGAATTCACTACGAACATTGCGTCACTCGTTTTCTTATATCGAATGTAAGTCGCATTACAATACATCCATCCCATAATAAAGCCAAATACAGTAGACAAGATTAAATAAATCATTTTCTTTTCGTCCAATCCATGCCATAATCTCTATCAAAGCCAAAGTCTATCTTCTCATACCATTCATATATCAATACAAGTCCGCCATATAACAAGACTAAGCCTGTCACAAAGCCAAGAAACAAATAGAACGCAATAAGAAACAACGCTATCACGGGTATTAATAATATATAAATGATATCAAACTTATCAACTTTCATCTTGTTCTTTTATTGCCTTCACATCATCCTCATCTAAGAATATACCGCCATGATTACAGACAGCCTCATACTCTCTAAACAATCGTTCAAACTTTCTCTGATACATATATTCCATGCCAATTAATATATTCGCCAACTCATCATCATTCATAGGAGTAGGAGAATCTAAATGTTCCTCATACACTACTTTAATGTCAGACGTAACTTGCCAACATTCCATAATCAAGTCTTCTAACTTAAATGGCGCAAACTGTTTATACGGAGTTAGTTTCATTCGTATGTTCCTCTTGTTAAAGTTATAACTCGTATCTATATTATACAGTATCTAATAAAAGAAGTCAACCAAAAAACCTTTCGCCGCCGATTTTTTTGAGACTTAAAAGGTAGTACTTTATTAAGGCACGGCTAATCTCTCACTGTTAAGGGTTCATCGTTTCTTCATCGTTCCCACACAAAACTTTTCCACACATTACACTCGGACTTTGTTATTCCTCTGAACTAAACGAAACCCTTTAATCGTAATATAAGAGTATCACT
>Ga0208793_1000837_pt1 | contig 19213 bp, 25 predicted proteins | sample 17_taG_FD_184092 | JGI IMG/M metagenome (GOLD analysis project Ga0208793, IMG submission 184092) | Marine viral communities from the Subarctic Pacific Ocean - 17_ETSP_OMZ_AT15314 metaG (SPAdes) (version 2) | ecosystem: Environmental > Aquatic > Marine > Oceanic | place: Pacific Ocean | collected...
TTTATTTTTAGAAAAACTAGAGGAGCGGTGAAGATGGATAAATACTTTAGCACACTAGATTATGCTTTATACAATAACGCACACAAACCCCTGCGCAGTATTAGAGCAGCAATGCGTAAGCAACTAAAAGATAGACATGATGTGGTCGGTGGCTGGCGCTATATCATCGACATTTGGAAAGAGTCTAGGGAAGACGGTTATAGAATGGAAAGCAATACACCTAAACCCGTGGTCCATCCCAACGTCTTTAGGAGGATATAGTGGTTAGAATCCCTAAACAAGCAGTGATCGTAGATATTGACGGAACGTTAGCACACGGCACGGGGCGAGACATATACGATTACACCCGAGTAAACGAAGATCAATCCGACCCCTATATAAAAGAACTAACTAACATTCTACACGAAGAGTTTTTTATAATCATAGTAAGCGGTAGGGAAGACTACTGTTTAGAGGACACTAAACGGTGGCTCGGGGATCATGGAATACGCTACGACGCAATATTTATGAGAGCCACTAAAGACTTTAGACCCGATACCGAAGTTAAACAAGAAATATACGAGCACCAAATAAGACCCCATTATACAGTGTTCCTTGTGCTTGACGACCGTAACAGCGTAGTGAATATGTGGCGGGAGATCGGGTTAAAATGCTTGCAAGTTCAAGCGGGTGATTTTTAAGAGTTGTGCTAGGGAATGACGTTAATCCTTTATATAATGACTATAGTAATTAATAAATATAAGGAATAAAATTATGAATACTCTAGAAAAATATGTGAACTACCTTCAACCAGTGGTCAAGACTTTCAGGGAGAACTATAATCAGTTTTACCGTCTTGAATACTATAACCTTAGTGCGGAAGACCTAACTGTTGAAGAGGGTTTAGTAGAATTTCAAACTCAAGATAAAAACCGTCCTGAACACTTTAGTGGTAATATACCTTTAGTGTATGCGCAGTATGGTGAAGAAACTGGTGCTAGTATGGTGCTGGAATTATCCGCTGAACAGCGTAAGCTATTAAGTCCCGAAGTGGCTAATACTATATTGGGCGAACACTATAAACTATGGGAGGATGGCGTAGTTTATTTACTCATGGATCATGAGTATTATCAAACGTGTAGTGGTTTTACGGTCACCGAACAGATTGATCCTACTAATGGTGGGGATGCTAACAATGCTCTAGACTTCCTGTCCCGTAGTTTACATCTTGAGTGTTTTTTAATTGAAGAAGGGTATAGCGATCTTGAATATAATATTCTTCCATACTTTCCTGGCTAGTAGTTACACCAACGCATAAAGCTGTTACTATATTAGCATCCCCAGAAAATACTTTTATAAATCACAAAATATCTCATTCTAGCCAATAAGCCAATAGGGTATTGGCTGGATTCCTCTTACTTACTCGCTTTATCGTGGTTATTGGCTAACCTATTAGCGACCTATTGACTGGGATTAGGCAATATGGTCCGTGGACTGTGGTTCGTGGTAATAGGTTGGTAACAATATGCACATAACATAAAGCATGTGAATGAGTTTTAGTTAAAGGTTTTCAGGAATTGAAGTGCCTTATATAGAACTAACTTTTCCTCGGGACAAGGACAAGGGTAAAAAAGCTATGACCCATGGACCATGGTTCCCGTTTCTTAGTCATTTAGCCAATAAGCCAATAGCCATGATCTATTATACTACGATCATGATCCGTGGACCAAAGTATCCTGCCATTGTGATCACGTTGGATGTGATCTGGTAATCGAAAACCCTTGTGTTGGATGTGACTTGGTAATCCAAAACCCTTGTGATATGACACCAGTGTGATCTGAACATGGACCATTGACCGTGATCGCATTGTGATCGCACAGCGACGCACGGATTTTGACCCAAAAAGAACATAAAGAATATACGGAAGATAACTTTACTTTAGCTTTACTTTAGGATATCATGATAGGTAGTTAAGTAATTAAGCTTGACAATTAAATAAGGAAAAACTTATGAAAACTGAAAATACTAAAAAAGCGGAACAACCTAAAATTAACTTAGGCGGACTAGACGGTGAAGCAATATATAAGGCAACAGGCAAAGTAGCCAGAGCCCAACATAACGCTGACCGCCATACTGAGTTAAACGGCAAGACGGTTAAGGAAGCTATAGCGACTAGATTAGTAAACGCCCAAGACGTTAAGTACGACGTAGCGAAGGGATTTATTACCTTAGAAAAAAGCTAACCCCAACGGGAACGGGTAGCGGGAAACCGCTACCCTGAACCAAGAACCCCAGACAGTAAACTACTACACACAGCCCAAGAACCGAAGATTTTTACCCCCCTACCCCCCTTATACGATAACGATTATATAATAGGCTAAAGGGTAAGTTTTAAAGAGACATTGGAATTACATTTTACTTTTCACCACTCCTGAACTACACTATATAGACAGAAAAGAGACGATTCTAAATTTTTTGCAAATTTTTTATGGCAACAGAAAATAAATCAGAAATTCTGCCTTGGGAGCCTTCGCCTTTAGAGAAGCAGAGGCAGTGGCTACAAGACAAGATGCTAGGCATAGGCAGTTTTGCTACTGAACATGATATTCCCTTCCTGACCGCTTTTGATGATCCCTACTACACAAGAAATGTAGCAGAAAACATGACTTTTGCTTCTGAGTTCATTCCAGGATTCGGCGATGTTCAAGGTGTTAGAGAAGGTAGGCACATGATGGGAGAAGGGAACCCGAAGCTGGGTGCCACGGTGATGGGACTAAGTATGATCCCCTTTGTACCAGTCACCCCTATTAAAAAAGCAATTCAAAAAGGAATCAAAGTCAGTCCTACAAAAGTCGAACGAACAAACACAGGCAACGAAGCAGTTGCGGAAAAACTATATAACCCCGAGACAGGAAGACACGATCCAAACCCAGACTTTGGTTTACTTAAAGAAGGCAGAATTAATTTTGAAACCAACGCAGAAAGACAATTACTCAGTAATCCACAATACTCTAATCCTAATAAATCCTACGATGTTGATGGTTTTATAAAAAGCACGGTAGCTAATTCCCCAAAAGAAATACGCACTACAGTAAAAAGTCAACTAGACGATTGGATATCCCCTGAGCTCCGTGGAGGTAAAGCAACAATACAAGAAATACTCACCGACATAGGTAAAAATAAACCCACCATAAAAGAAAACTACATGGATGATGCCACTCATCGCTACACTAGATACATGCCTAATATCCCCACACCCACAGTGGTAACTAATCCAATAGAGGCACTACAAACCGTAAATCCCACTAAATACACAGAAAGAAGTTTTTCCGTTCATGCTCCCAATCAAAAAAAGTTATTCGACGATCCAGGACACACAGAAGTAGGTCAAGGGTCAGAACTAAGAAACGCATACCGCCTTGAGGATTTTCATGCAGAGCAAGATATCACAAACTCCGCCAACCGCATATTCACTACTCGCTCAGGTCTGTACGACATAGACGGTCAAAAAGTTTTTATACCAGCGGAAGGTCAATCAGGTATTTATAGAATGGGCACGTCTAAATCTAAAGCAGCAAAGACTGTAGGTCTTGAAGAAGGATACACCTCTAGAGATTTTCAGCATTTAATAGAAACTGGACAACCACTTAGAAATTTATCAGGCACCAGTAAAGTGCACAAACAAACATGGGAACAAGAAGCAAAAATCATGGATGAGTGGAACGACCTTGTTGATGAACAACAAGTCGACCTTAATATATCACTAGATGAATTAAAGCAACAACACGGTCTTCCCGATGATGTAGCTTGGTACGACACATCCCCCGAAATACATAAGCAAGCAGAATTGATAACACAAGATAACGCCATAGAATACGGTAGAAAACTTAGCGAATTGTATGGAAAAAGGTCTGCTGGCGTAGAACCCCCACTTTTTAAAGAGTGGTTCCCCATGCATATGAAGACTTCCCTAAACGATGCGGTAGAAGTAGGTGCGGATGTGGTTCGTTTTCCTGTCAATGACTATGCTCTGGCAAAACAAACAGGTCAAACACTAAGTCCTGGAAGAGCTCGTACGTGGGCAGACGAATTTACTCAAGAAGACCTTATAGAAGAGTTGTGGGAAACCCCAGAACTCCCAAACGCAGATCAAACAGACTGGCTCCCCAATGAAGAAGCTCAAGACTTAGGCAAAATATACAAACAACGCACGGAAGAAGGTATCAAACGTATAGAGGCTGAATACGGAATCAAACTCAATGCTAAAGAAGTCGGAGATGAGAATTATAATGATTTTTTAGAAATAGTCCTCACACCAGAACTTAAAGAAGCATTCAAAACAGTCATTTATAATCGTGGCGGTGCTGTGTATAAAAAACCTCTTATGAATCTTAAGTATTAGGAATACTACATGACGACTGGCGCCAACCTAGAGCAATTACCCGAAGAAGTATTAAAAGAGCACCTAGAATTAGCAGAAAGATTAGAAGAACTTGAACGAGTAGAAACTTGTCAAAGTGATTTTTTATCTTTTGTCAAATCTCAATGGCCATCCTTTATACAAGGTGCGCACCATAAAACCATGGCGGAAGCATTTGACCGCATAGCTAAAGGTAAAATAAAACGACTCATTATTAATATGCCTCCACGGCACACGAAGTCTGAATTTGCGTCCCATATGTTTCCCGCATATTTAGTGGGTCGTAATCCGTCGCTCAAGATCCTACAAGCAACACACACCGCAGACCTCGCTGTTAAATTTGGTCGTAAGATTCGTGACTTAATGTTAATGGAAGATTTTCAAAAGATTTTTGACTCTGTAGCCATTAACCCAGACAGTAAGGCAGCAGGTAAATGGGAAACGCAAGACACCAACAACCCCAAGCTCAAAGGAGAATATTACGCAGCAGGTGTGGGCGGTGCTTTGGCGGGTCGTGGTGCGGATCTGTTTATTATTGATGACCCCCATTCAGAGCAAGACGCCATGAATCCAAAGTCCATGGACGATGTGTACGAGTGGTACACTTCTGGTCCACGTCAACGTCTTCAGCCAGGAGGAGCCATAGTCATAGTCATGACAAGATGGAACGTCAATGATTTAACAGGTAGATTGCTTAAAGATGCAGCTCGTGATCCTAAAGCGGATCAGTGGGAAGTTATCGAGCTTCCCGCAATATTGCCCAGTGGTAAAGCACTGTGGCCAGAGTACTGGAAGCTAGAAGAATTAGAAAGTGTCAAAGCAAGTTTAAGAGGTGGACCAAAGTGGCACGCTCAATACATGCAGAATCCAACCTCAGAAGAAGGCGCACTTATAAAAAGGGAATGGTGGATGGAGTGGCCAAATGAAAAACCACCTAAATGCGAATATTTGATTCAAAGTTACGACACCGCTTTTTTAAAATCAGAGATGGCGGACTATAGTGCGATAACCACGTGGGGAGTATTTTATCCAGAAGGTCGTCTAGGTGGTGAAGAAATTTACCACGGCGACGCACCACATATTATTCTACTAGACGTAGTGAAAGGTAAATATAATTTTCCTGAACTTAAAGGTCAAGCCTTTAAACAATACGAACATTGGGAACCTGACGTAGTTATAATAGAAGGTAAAGCGAGTGGTATGCCTCTTACGCAAGAATTGCGTAACGTAGGAATTCCTGTTCAAAATTACGTTCCTTCTAAGGGCAACGACAAAGTAGCAAGAGTCAATAGTTGTGCTCCGTTGTTCGAGTCAGGTATGGTTTGGTATCCTGATACTATTTGGGCAAAAGACGTAATAGAAGAATGTGCGGCATTTCCTGCGGGAGATCACGACGATTTAGTAGACTCCACAACTCAAGCCTTAATGCGATTTAGACAAGGTGGTTTTGTTAAGTTGCCTTCGGATTATGAAGAAGAGGTTTTATATAAGAAGAAAATGAGTTATTATTGAAACATACGAGGATAGAATAATATGGCAATAGAAGCGCAAAGATATCCACAAAAAGGTTCACCCGTAATTCCCCCAGAGGAAGACGAGTTAATAATAGAAGTAGCTGAGGAAGATCCAACAGCTGGTGGGGTTGAGTTTCAAGTAGGGCAAAACGGTGAAATGTTGCCCATGGAAGAAGGCGCAGAAGCGCAAGAAAATGAACACAACACCAACCTTACCGAAGTTTTAGAAGAAGGTTTTCTTGGAGAAATATCAGGCGAACTGATAGGAGCGTATCAAGAAGACAAAGAATCCCGTGATGATTGGCTTACTGCTTTTGCCGATGGTTTAGATTTACTAGGCATCAAATCAGAAGACCGAGATATGCCTTTTCCAGGAGCAAGTGGAGTAACTCATCCATTATTGTCAGAGGCAGCAACTCAATTTCAAGCACAAGCCTATAAAGAATTGCTCCCAGCCAATGGTCCAGTCAACACTAAGGTCGTAGGCGCAGAATCTCCCGAAACAATGGCACAATGTCAGCGTGTGAAGGAGTATATGAACTACCAAATCACCGAAGAAATGCAAGAATACGATCCAGATATGGATAGTTTGCTGTTTTACTTGCCTTTGGCGGGAAGTGCCTTCAAAAAAGTCTATTTTGACTCATTATTAAACCGTGCGACGTCTGCTTTTGTAAAAGCGGAGGACTTAGTCGTTAGTTATGACACAACAAACCTAGAAACTAGCGCAAGAATCACTCATGTTCTTAATATGACGGGAAATGACATCCGAAAAATGCAATTAAGCGGAGTTTATCGGGATATTGAGATTGGCAACCCTGGAGAAATGACTTTAGACGAAGCAAAAGACAAAATTGACGAGTTACAAGGGTTAAGTAAGCCAACTAGCGACGCAAATGAGTACACTTTACTAGAAATTCATGTAGATTTAGAACTGGACGGTGTGGACGAGTATGAATATGCCGTACCTTATATAGTAACTATTATTGAAGATAGTGGCGAAATTCTCGCAATTAGGCGGAATTGGGCACTAAATGACGAATTATTCCGTAAAAAGGAGTATTTTGTGCACTATAAGTTCCTTCCAGGGCTTGGTTTTTACGGTTTTGGCTTAATTCACATGATTGGCGACCTAACTAAGTCCGCTACAAGCATTTTAAGGCAATTAATTGACGCAGGAACGCTAAGTAACCTTCCCGCAGGGTTTAAAGCCCGTGGTATGAGGGTTCAAGGCGAAGATGAGCCTCTCAGACCAGGAGAATTTAGAGATGTTGACGTTCCAGGAGGAACAATCCGTGATGCCTTAATGCCGTTACCTTATAAAGAGCCAAGTAACGTATTAAGTCAATTATTGGGCATTTTAATTGATTCAGGAAGAAGATTTGCGAGTATTGCGGACATGCAAGTCGGCGATATCGGTAGTCAACAACTTCCAGTGGGAACTACGGTAGCAATGTTAGAAAGAGGCACTAAAGTAATGTCTGCTATTCATAAAAGGCTACATTTTGCCCAAAAGAAAGAATTTAGGCTTTTAGCAGGTGTTTTTGCAAGATCACTCCCGCCAATTTACCCCTACGCAGTAGCAGGGGCAAGTCAAGAAATTAAAGCACAAGATTTTGATGACCGTATTGATATTATCCCAGTAAGCGACCCTAACATATTTAGTATGGCACAACGTGTGATGTTAGCGCAACAAGAACTACAAATGGCGCAAGCAGCACCAGAAATCCATAATTTACGGGAAGCGTACAAAAGAATGTATGAAGCACTAGAAGTCAAAAATATTGACTTACTTTTACCGCCTCCACCAGAAGTTCCACCACGAGACCCAATTAGTGATCAACAAGCATCAATTATGGGGCAACCTATTAAAGCGTTTGAGTTTCAAAACCACGATGCGTATATAGCATCACATTCTGCGTTTTTACAGAACCCACAAATGCAACAGAGCCCAGTAGCACTTCAATCAATACAAGCTAATATCCAAGAGCACATAGCAATGGGATACAAGCAACAAATTGAACAAGCACTAGGTCAACCACTACCACCGCTTGATCAAATGCAACAAATGCCACCAGAACAAGCTCAGCAATTAATGAATGAAATAGCCACCGCAGCAGCGACAGCAACTCAACAAGTTACAGGTCAGCAAGAAGCCCTCATGAAAGCACAACAAAATGCTCAAATGGATCCGATTGTAGAACTTAAGAAAGAAGAAATTGCACAAAGAGCTCAAGGCGATGCTTTACGAGCAGAGGTAGATCAGGCTAAAATAGAATCACAAGAAGCAATCGCAGAAATGAAGGTTGCTCAAGATAGAGAAGAAGCCTTGTTGAAAGCACAAGGGGATATTAACAAAACGTATGGTCAAATATTGAAAGATGTAAGATCATCCGATACAAACACAAAAGGTGACTAAATGAAAGATACCACTAAATATAAAAAAGTGAGTTTCCCAGCTCCTAGAAAAATTAACTTGGCTAAACCAGTTAAAGGCACTACGGTTCTTAATGCAACCAGTAGTAGTGTTTTTGGCGATGGGCAAAAAACAGTTCAAGGTAAGGGTGCTGCAACTCAAGGTATTAAGTTTAATAAAAGTCCTAGCGGAGCTCGATAAAACCAGTGAGTGATTCTCCAGAAGCGTTTGTCTACAATGCTACACTAGACCGTATTATTGACGGAGACACATTTGATTGTGTCTTAGATCTTGGCTTTGATGTAAAACTACACAAACAAAGAGTACGTCTAGCAGGTATTGATACACCCGAGTCTAGAATCAACACAAAAAGATATCCAGAAAGAACTCAAGAAAAAGTTATGGGCAAAGCTGCAAAAGAACGATTAAAAGAACTTTGCACAGGTAAGTTCAAACTTAAATCTTTAGGCAAAGGAAAGTATGGAAGAATATTAGGTGTCCCGTACACAGAAGACGGTGAAGATATTTGTCAAAAATTGATATCAGAAGGTCATGCTGTTGAGTATTGGGGCGGAAAGAAAGTAAAAATCTGGGGAGTAGAATAATGCCAGGAATGTGCGAAAGAAAAAGATACATGAGAGGAGAAGGTAAAACCTCTCGTGGAGACTACGGTAAAAAAGGCTACGGTCATGGCGGAGACGTCAAAAAATATGGTGGTGGCGGTAAAGTCTATAAAAAGAAAAAATAAATGGATCCAGTTTATTTAGTACAAAAAGTTTTAAAAGAACTTCGCCAAAGACAAGCAGACTTAACTGAAGTCTTAAAAACAGGCGGTGTTCAAGATTGGGAAGGATACCAAAAAATTCTCGGTGAACTATCAGGTCTAAGTTCCGCCGAGAGAATAATAATAGACCTGCAAAACATCAAGGAGCAAAACGATGGCAGTTGATGCACAAAAAGTAGAAGAACCAAAAAGTAACCCGATCCCAGACCATGTTCCAATGGAAAGGGAAACAAAAACCGAAAAGGAAAAAGTAGAGTTCACACCTGAATCAGTTCAGGAAGATGCGTCTCTGCTAGAAAAACTTCCCGACCCTACAGGATATAGAATATTGATACTTCCCTTTAGTCAGAAACAAATGACCAAAGGCGGAATCATGTTAGCTGACTCTTACCTTGAAAAAGAAAGATTAGGTACTAATGTTGGTTTCGTAGTATCATTGGGACCAGATGCTTACAAAGATAAGAACAAATTTCCGAATGGCGCTTGGTGTCAAGAAAGAGATTGGATTATTTTTGGAAGGTACGCAGGAGCACGAATCAAAATTGATGGTGGTGACCTGCGCTTATTAAACGATGACGAAGTACTCGCTGTGGTTAGTAACCCAGAAGATGTAGAATAGTCACGCAACTAAAGGAGAATATCATGGCAGAATCCATGCAACAAGAAACCGAGGCTCAAGAAGTCGAAGTTCAATTAGAAGAAACAACAGAAGAAGCGCAACAAAGCCCCGAAGTTGTTATCGAAGAACCCGAAACCCCAGAAACAGAATCCCAAAAAGCAGAGTCTTCTGAAGAAGAGATTGCTAACTATAGTGAATCTGTTAAAAAGCGAATAAATAAACTAACTTATAAGATTCGTGAAGCAGAAAGAAGGGAAGCAGCAGCAGTTGAATACGCTAAAGGTGTTCAACAAAAATTAAATAATACTCAAGCATCCCTTTCACAAAAAGATAAAAACCTATATGATGAATATAGTGCAAGAGTTGAAAGCCAACTTGCTGGTGCCGAAGATAAGTATAAAAAAGCACATGATATCGGAGACACAGAGCAGATGTTGGCAGCACAAAAAGATGTTGCTACCCTTGCTGTTGAACTTGAGAGCCTAAATAGAGTTAGACCTCAAGAAACAACACAAGAACAACCTGTTGATATACAACCTCAACAAGTTACTCAGCAACCTCAAGTGCAAGCTCCCCCACAACCTGATGCGAAAGCTCAGGGATGGGCAGCAAAGAATGATTGGTTCGGCAATGATTTGGCTATGACAACAAGTGCTTTTGCTTTTCATAGACAATTAGTCGAACAAGAAGGTTTTGATCCAACCACTGATGATTATTATCAGGAAGTAGATCGAAGAATGGCGGAAGCCTTTCCCCACAAGTTAAACGGTGGTGGAGAAGTTTCTCAAATAAATAACGTTCAAGAGAATGTTGCAAACTCCAGCAGAGGTGCTAGAGGCAGAACAGGAAAAGGACGCACAGTCAAGTTGTCATCGAGTCAAGTTGCAATAGCAAAAAGACTAGGTGTTCCACTTGAAGAATACGCTAAACACGTTAAGTAGGAGATAAAAATGGTAGATAATACAAATAATGTAGAAAAAAATACCAGCTCAGATCGGGCTCCCAGATCTGCAGAGAGTCGAGCAAAAACTGCTCGTATCAAACCATGGCAACCACCGTCTTTATTAGACGCACCAACGCCACCAGAAGGTTACGTTTACAGATGGATACGGGAATCAATGGCAGGAGTAGAAGACAAAGCGAATATGTCAAAACGTATTCGTGAAGGATGGGAACCTGTGAGAGCAGATGATCATCCTGAGTTTGAAGCCCCAACCGTTGAAGACGGTAAACATGCTGGAGTAATCGGAGTAGGTGGGTTAATCCTCGCAAAGATGCCAATCGAAACCGTCGAACAACGACGTGCATACTATAATAAAATGGCTTCAGACCAGATGGAGGCAGTCGATTCAAATCTAATGCGAGAAAGTGACAGTAGAATGCCTATTAGTAAACCTAATAGGAATACTCAAGTCACATTTGGTAAAGGAGGCGATTCTTAGGGATCGCTAATTATAATTAATATTATTAACTTAAAGGTGAAATAAATGGCGAATGTAAATGACCCAAATGGTTTCACACCAGCATATCACATGTCTGGAGGCACAATCCGCCCTTCTGAGTTTCCTATCCAAAGTGGTGCTACTGGCGATATCTTTGCAGGTGACGTCGTAAAGCTCACGAGTGGATATGTTCTTCAAGGAGGAGCGACTGATGCTCCCTTAGGTGTATTTGGTGGCTGTGAATACCAAAAGTCGACAGGAGAAGTAGTCTTCACAAGAAGATTTGTCTCAGGTACGGCTACTCTAGGTTCTGCAAATATTAAAGCATACGTGTACGCTGATCCAAACATCGTGTATGAAGCCCAGTTTACTGGGACTCCTGCACAAACTGATGTTGGAAAAGTGCACACTATCTCTACTACTGCAGGTGATACTAACAACAACCGTTCGAAAGAAGGTGTGACTACGACTACCGCTAGTGGTATAGCAAAATTAGTGGCTTATGTGGCTCGTCCAGATAACTCAGCTAATGCGCAATACGCTAGAGGGTATTTCATATTCCCAGCTTCGACGTACGGCAACGATTAAGGGGTGAATAGAAATGGCTATTAATAGAGCACAGCTCGTTAAAGAACTCGAGCCTGGACTGAATGCACTCTTTGGTCTCGAGTATAATCGTTACGAGAATGAGCACGCTGAAATTTTTGATACAGAAACTTCAGATCGTGCGTTTGAGGAAGAAGTGATGTTATCAGGCTTCGCACAAGCTCCAGTAAAAGGAGAAGGTGCAGCAGTAAGTTATGATACAGCGCAAGAAACCTTCACGTCTCGCTACACTCACGAAACGGTAGCCCTTGCTTTTGCATTGACAGAAGAAGCAATCGAAGATAATCTCTACGATACGCTTTCTTCTAGATATACTAGAGCACTGGCTAGATCGATGGCAAACACGAAACAAGTTAAGGCTGCAAACGTACTTAACAATGGTTTCTCTACTTCCTATCCAGGAGGCGACGGGAAACCTCTCATGACCACTGATCACCCAACTCTTACAGCTGGGGATCAAGCGAATGAGCCAAGTTCAGCAGCAGACCTAAACGAAACTTCGTTGGAGAATGCCTTAATTGATATCGCTGGATATAAAGATGAAAGAGGTATCAAGGTAAACGTGCAAGCCCGAAAACTGATCGTTCCACCACAACTACAATTCGTAGCTGACAGGATTTTAAATACTCCTGGCAGAGTGGCAACATCAGACAATGACATCAATGCCATGAAAAACATGGGGATGTTACCAGAAGGCTACACTGTTAACCACTATCTAACCGATACAGATGCATGGTTTGTTAAAACTGATGCGCCTAACGGCATGAAGCACTTTGAAAGAGCTTCTATGGCAACTGGTATGGAAGGAGACTTCGAAACTGGTAATGTTAGGTACAAAGCGAGAGAAAGATATTCTTTCGGTTGGTCTGATTGGAGAGGTGTTTACGGTTCTCCAGGAGCCTAGTACGATTTTTTCTTAAATCGTTTGGAAAGGGATCTTCGGATCCCTTTCTTTTTTACAGTTTATATTATAGAATGAAAGTCTAGGGTTTAATTAACTTTGTTCTATAGACTGACCTAGCAGACAAAGCCAAGACTATAGAGCTATTTCCGAGGAGGAAATGATTATGGCAAATTCAACATTTAATGGACCAGTCAGGTCTGAAAATGGTTTTGAACAAATCAGTAAGAACGCAACTACTGGTGCTATCACAACCAATCTAGATGTAGACACAAGCGGAAACATAACCACAACTGGGTATGTATCTTCTTACTCTAATATCAGTAGCATCACAAGTGCTACGCATTCTGTTGAGTCTACTGACTCAGGAACTGTTTATACTTTAAACAGAGCAGCAGGTATTGTGGTAACACTACCTACAGCAGCAGCAGGACTTAACTATACATTTATAGTTGGTACAACTTTTACAGGCGCAGGACAAATTAATACGGACAATGCCAGTGATTTATTCTCTGGTTTTGCACAAGTATTTGATCCAGCAACTGCGAGTGATACGAATACTTTTATCCCTGATGCTAGTGATGATGATACTATTGACTTAGGTTCAGCAGCACAAGGTTGGTTAGTAGGCGGAGTAATTCGTTTAGTAGCAACCAGTGCAGCAGTATGGCATTGTGAAGCATTCCTACATGGCGATGGCACACTAGCCACTCCATTTGAGTAAGGGGTAGATCATGGCTGACGCAGTAACTTCAACAACAATCGTTGATGACGATAGAAAAGCTGTTATACAGCTAACTAATACGTCCGACGGAACTGGGGAATCGGCTGTTACCAAAATAGATGTAAGCGCACTTTCTGTAAGAAGTTCAGATGGTGCTGCTTGCACAGGTTGTAAAGTCGCAAGAGTTAATTACTCAACTTTTGGTATGAGTGTGAAATTATTATGGAACGCAAGTACGAACACAATATGTTGGGACTTAAATTCTGACTATAGCGATGACGTTGACTTTTCATACATGGGCGGTTTGCAGAACACAACTGCCGCAAGTGGAAAAACAGGAGACATCAAGCTAACAACTACGGGACACGCCAGTGGAGATTCATACGTTATTGTTTTAACAGTAATTAAAGAGTTTTAAAACACATGGCTACCTCAGGGACTAAGACCTTTCAGTTAACCATAGCGGACACAATAGAAGAAGCATATGAGTTGGCTGGACTAGAGCTTAGGACAGGATATGATGCGGAGACCGCTCGGCGATCATTAAATATAATGTTCGCTGATTGGTCTAATAGGGGTGTTAATCTTTGGACAATAGAACAGGTTACAACTAACCTAACGTCTGGGACTAATAGTTATACGTTAAACTCTTATGACATAGACATAGTTTCCGCAATCGTACGACAGATCGACGGTTCTACAACAACCGATATACAGTTAACACGGATAGGTCGTACAGAATATCTAAGTATCCCTGATAAGTCTACCACAGGAAGACCAACTCAGTTATTTTTAGATAGACAAACCACACCAGTTGTAAAGCTGTGGCCAACACCAGACAGTACATACACATACAGGCTAATAGCAAACACTATTCAACGTATAGATGATGTAACTGCTTCTGCGCAAGATCCCCAAATACCTTCAAGGTTTATGCCTTGCATGGCTAGTGGATTAGCTTATTATATTGCTTTAAAGAAAAACCCAGAAAAAGCTGGACTTTTAAAACAACAATATGAACAAGATTTTCAACTTGCTGCCGATGAGGATCGTAATAGAGCCTCTCTACATCTTGTGCCCAGTAGGAGTTATTTATAATGGCGTATGCTGTTGGTAAATATTCTCAAGCAGAGTGTGATAGATGCGGTTTTGTTTATCCGTACCTACAGATGAAAATGGAATGGACAGGTTTTAAGGTTTGTCGAGAATGTTATGAACCAAAAGCACCACAACTAGATCCAGTTAGGGTGCCTGTTGATCCAGAAGCTTTGAGACAACCAAGACCAACTGAACCAGCTCCCACCACTGGATATGGTATAGTTAGGTCGGGAAACACTAAAAACGCTGACGGAGTTAGTTCAGTATCTATGGATATTGCGCACAATGACGTTATAGGGTCTAGTTTTTACATGGAAGAAGTTACAGGAAGTGTAGGAACTGTAACAGTTACAACAGGATAATGAAATGAGTTGGACATACTCTACATTAAAAACAGCAATACAAGATTACGCTGAATCCACAGAAACATCTTTTACTAATCATTTAGATGATTTCATAAAATCAGCGGAAGAACGCATTTTAAAAGCCGTTCAATTAGACGACTTTATTAAAAACGTAACAGGAACAGCAACGTCTGGTTCTGCATATTTAGGAGCACCTAGTGACTTCTTATCCTCCTTTAGTTTAGCGGTTATAGACAGTGATTCTAACTATAACTATCTAAGACTAAAGCATCCAAGTTTTATTCGGGATTACACACCTGCATCTTCCACTACGGGAGAACCAAAGTATTACGCTGAGTTTGACGAAAATACTTTTATATTGGCACCGACGCCAAATTCAAACTTTACATTTGAGTTACACTATTTTTATAGACCCTCATCCCTTACTTCGGCAGGTGATTCTGGTACTACGTGGCTTTCTACTAATGCTCCCAATGCACTATTGTATGGTAGTTTAGCAGAAGCAATGATGTACCTAAAAAATTATGAGACATCACCCATCTATGAGCAAAGATTTCAAGAGGCATTAGCCTTAATGAAAAACCTTGGGGAAGGTAAGTCCACCCGAGATCAATATAGATATGACCAAGTAAGGAGATCACCACAGGCATGAAAATAAAAGAACTCGACGGGGCGAATATCGCCATCGTCGCAATGGGCGAAAGCCAACTAGACTATCACTTAGCTATTTCTCACGGCAACGAGTTTGACGAAGTTTGGGCAATAAACGCAATGGCGGGAATTGCAAGGCAAGTTGATAGAACATTTATGTTAGACCCAGCCAGCAGATTTTTAGACAGCGATGCTGCGGGAAGCCAAACACACATTATGCGCAAAGTGTTAAAATCTCACCCTGGACCTATATACACCTGTGAACTAGATGACCGATGTGAAAACTTAGTAGAGTTTCCTCTTTTAGAGGTTATTGAAGAAACAGGAAGTTCTTATCTAAACAATACTGTTTGTTTTGCTATCGCTTTCGCTATGTATAACAAAGTTGGTCGGATTAATATGTTCGGAGTTGATTTCACATATAAAGGAAACCTTCACTTTGCAGAAGCAGGAAGAGCTTGTGTAGAGTTTTGGTTGTCTAAGTGTATTTCTGCGGGAATAGTCGTAAGTGTAGCACCAAGATCAGGGCTACTAGATACAGATGTACCGATTCAAGATAAAGTCTATGGTTACCATCGTTTAGACAATCCTCCTTTAGTTATGTTTGACCCTGAAACGAATGAGTTTTACAAGGTTGGTTTCAATGAGTACAAAAAAGCAAAAGAAGAAGAGAATAGAAAAAATGCAGAATTAGTGCCTATTTTAAGCACACCACCAGAAGCAAAAAGATATTGATATGATTGAGATAGACACAGTTGGCGGATTAGGGAATATAACTGTTGATACACAACAGTATAGAGGACACCCACCTGAGTACTGGGCAGAGAAAGCTACAGAAAGAATTTGTGGTATATCTGAAAACGCTGCACCACACATCAAACAACAAGCAGAAGCATTTAGACTATCTATTTACAACACAATACTTTATTATATAAAGCAGAGCATCAATAGTGAGCGATGCACTATGAAAAACATTTTAGCTAAACAGGGTCATGACGATTTAGCTAAGATACTAACGGAGATAAAATAATGGCAATAACCTCAACATTAACAACTAGCTTTAAAAAAGAACTGCTAGAAGCAACACATAATTTTAAGGCTTCTGGTGGAAACTCTTTTAAACTAGCGTTGTACACAAGTTCTGCTACAATGGGCGCAGCAACTACGGCATATACAACCACAAACCAAGTTACTGGTACAAACTACTCTGCAGGTGGTTCTGCTCTTACTAATGTAGCACCAACAAGTGGCGGAACGACAGGATTCACTGATTTCGCAGACTTGACTTTCGGTACAGCTACTGTTACCGCTAGAGGCTGTTTAATCTATAATGATACAGCTAGTGGCGACCCTTCTGTAGCTACTATTGATTTTGGTGGAGATAAAACGTCCACAGCAGGAGACTTTACAATAGTTTTCCCAGCAGCAGCAGCAAGTACAGCTATTATAAGAATAGCTTAGTTAAAAAATGGCAGCGATCACGGGTTGGGGTCGAGGCACGTGGGGCTCGGATACTTGGGGTGAACCCAATCCTGTTACCCTTTCAGGTCTCGCAGGAACAAGTGCCCTTGGCACTGTTACTCTTAAATGTGACAACAATATTACTGTTTCAGGTCAAGCAGGAACTGGGGCAGTAGGAACACCCACTTTTGATTGTGAAGCCAATGTAACTCCTGCTACTCAAGTTGCTACAAGTGCGCTAGGCTCTCCTAGTGTAGATGCCGAAGCCAATGTAACTCCTGCTACTCAAGTTGCTACAAGTGCGCTAGGCTCTCCTAGTGTAGATGCCGAAGCCAATGTATCAGTATCAGGGGTAGCAGGAACAGCAGGTGCCCCCACAGCAGGGGTTAATGCGCAAGCAATAGCTGTTCTTCCGAGTGCGGTAGGAACATGTGGTGCAGTTTCAGTAGATGTTGACGGAGAAGCAACAGTACCTGTTTTATGTGGTGCAGCAACAGGTGCACTAGGAAGCGTTACAGTTTATCATAATGTTCAAATTACTCTAACAGGACTAGAAGCCACAGGTAGTGTAGGAACAGTAACTTCGATAGCAAAAGCAACAGTTACCCTAACAGGACTAGAAGCAACAGCAGGAACACCAACTGTTAATGTTTGGGGATTGATTGATGATAGTCAAGATCCAAGTTGGACAGGGGTGAGTGATAGTCAGACACCTAGTTGGTCTAATATAGACGATAGTCAAACCCCAGAATGGGAAGAAGTGGCTTAACTTTTATAGAAAAAAAGTATATAATCAATATAGCAAGAGGATTAAAAAATGGCAAGCACATACGTTAATGACCTAAGATTAAACGAGATGGCTACTGGAGACGGTAGTGGAACTTGGGGAACAACAACTAATACAAATCTCGAACTTATTGCAGAAGCCTTTGGTAGCGGTTCGGAAGCACTATCCGATGCTTCTACGGCAACTATTACGATGCAAGATGGGGCAAGTGATGCTGCTAGAGCAATGGCACTTACGCTTACAGGTTCTTTATCACAAGCATGTACTGTAACTTTAGCCCCCAACACAGTTAATAAGTGTTGGGTTATTAAAAACAGTGCAGGAGCTACAGTAACAATTTCACAGGGAACAGGATCAAATGTAGTTATACCCAATGGCAGTATTAAAATGCTTGTTGCGGATGGCGCAGGTTCAGGTGCAGCAGTAACAGACGTATTGGCTATGACTTCTGGTACAGGAAATGTCGGACTGGGTTCTGGCGCACTCGGTACAGCAATTACGACAGGAACGGATAACGTAGCCATAGGTGATTCTGCAATGGATGCAGTCACCACAGGATCGGACAATGTTGCAGTGGGCGATGTTGCAATGGGTGTAAACACAACAGGGGCTGGAAATGTCGCAGTGGGAGCAGATTCACTAGATGCTAATACAACGGGTGATTCAAATGTTGCTCTTGGTAAATCTGCGCTTAGTTCAAACACAACAGCAGACAACAACGTTGCTGTTGGAAGGTCAGCTTTATTTACAAATACAACGGGAACATCAAATGTAGCGGTTGGTTATCAAGCCTTAAATGCTAACACCACAGCAGACAGTAACACCGCAGTTGGCTATACAGCTTTAACAGCAAACACGACAGGTGCAAATAATGTTGCCGTTGGAGCTAATGCCCTAGATGCAGTCACCACAGGTTCTAATAATATAGGAATTGGTAAAGATGCAGGTGGAGCAATAACCACAGGCGCACACAACATAGCTATAGGAAAGGATGCTGGAGATGCTATCACCACAGGTAATTACAATGTTGTGGTTGGTAAGGGTGCATTAACAGCAAGCACAACAGCATCAAATAACACAGCACTTGGGTACATTGCTTTAAAAGAAAACACCACAGGAACAGCAAATGTAGCTGTTGGTGCTTATTCTCTTGATGCTAATACCACAGGTTCAGAAAATACTGCTCTTGGTTATAATTCTATGGGAGCGAATACCACAGGCGATTCAAACACAGCCGTAGGGCATAATTCTTTAGATGCAAACACCACAGGTGCTGGTAATGCAGCTTTTGGTCTAAACGCAATGACAGCAAATACTACTGCTTCAAATAATGCAGCATTTGGTGCTTATTCTCTTGATGCTAATACCACAGGCACATCAAACACTGCATTAGGCAGAAGTGCTTTAGGAGCAAATACCACAGCCGATAACAACACAGCAGTCGGT
>Ga0208793_1000838_pt1 | contig 19192 bp, 29 predicted proteins | sample 17_taG_FD_184092 | JGI IMG/M metagenome (GOLD analysis project Ga0208793, IMG submission 184092) | Marine viral communities from the Subarctic Pacific Ocean - 17_ETSP_OMZ_AT15314 metaG (SPAdes) (version 2) | ecosystem: Environmental > Aquatic > Marine > Oceanic | place: Pacific Ocean | collected...
TTTCAATATTTTGAGTTTCTACTTCTTGGTTTTCAATATCCCACTGCATCCACTCGATCATATCTTCTATTGAGTTAACTGCTTCGATCTTGTCAAAGTCTTTTTGTTTAGTACCTTGACTACCTAGTAGTAGAGATACGCTTATAAAAATTGCTATCATAGTATTTGTTGGTGTGTATAGCACTTAGCGAGTCATAAGACCGCCAAGTACGTGGTTAGAAGTTAGTCTATTTTCTTTATCTTGATTCCAGTTTACTTCGCTTGCATCTATGTAGCAAAAGCCTTTGTAGGAGAACTGAGAGGTCATTGGTATCTCTTCGTAGTCTTTAGGTAACTGGTGTAATTTGTGAGGTATAAACTTAGTAGTTTGATTGTCTCGTTTTAGTACGATAATTTTGGTGTTTAGTAGTTTAATAGTGTTCATAGTAGTTTATTTAATTGATTCAGTTATATTATCTCAAAGTGATCGTTTTCGTTTTGTGCCACCTTTTCTTTCTTTTTATAGTATGAGGTATTTATTGCAGTTGGGTAAGTCCAACCCATATAGAGATAGTACATATCCCACTTGATCTTTTGACTTTTTCTTTTCTTATCTGACTCTGCGAGTTCAAACATTTCTTTTACTATCTTATTCATATTAGTCTTGAGTATATTTGTTAAGGTATTTAAGGTTTATCTTGTGTACAAGAGCGAATAGTATTTCGTCTCTAGCTTCCGCAACTTCATTAAAGAAGGCATCGTTAGATTCTTTGTGTTCACCGTGTTCAAACAGTTGTTCTTCTACGGTGTTTTCAATATCGTTCACTAGACTGTCTAGTAATTCGTTAGTAATTTGCCTGTATGTGTACATAGTTATTTATTTTAGTGTAAGTTATCCCATACTAGTTCTGATACTAACTCGTGGTCTTCATTAAGTTCATCGAGTTGTTCGTCAGTCATTTCTTTACCATCATAGTCTGCACTATCGATAAAGGCATCACAGTAATCTGGGTAGTCTCTGTGGTCAATACCATCGAGTGATACATTAGTAATTTTATTGAAGTCAAATTTAGTAGTTTGCATAGTAGTTTAATTTAGTTGTATTAATAACTTGCTGGTATAATCTGTACGAAGTACAAGTGATCATCATCAGTTTCTCCTCTTGATTCAACCTCATAAGTGTAGTCTCCTACCAACGGGTCATTATCTAATTGATCAAGTATTATTTTTAAGTTGTCGAATCCAGTGACGTAGTGTGTAATGGTATTTTGCATAGTAGTTATTATTGTTTGGTTACAGTTATATTATCTGTAAGTGACAGTTTTTATATTGTGTAAAAGTAGTAGTATTATTTAAGAGTAAGAAAGAGGAGGAGGATATTGCACCACCTCTCTCTACTCGTAAAGGTTATTCCTTGATCTCTAAGTGACGAGCGAAGGCAGGTATTACATTCGAATTAGTGTAATTACCGTACTTCTGGAAGCAGTTCATAGTGTCGAACTTTTCTTGGAACTCATTATAGATCGAGTCATGATTGTACTTAAAAGTACCTTTCGAAGTAGTCATAGTGATTACAGTGTTTTTACCTATTAAGGATTTACGGATAACGAATCTTTTAGTGTTCATAGTAGTTTAATTTAGTGTATTAATTATTAGTTTAAATTCAAATATATTATCTTAAAGTGATCGTATACAGTTCGTGAAAAGTGGAGCGAGTAAAGAGGTTGTGAGTGGCGAGTGCTATACACAAGGTGCTATACACGCTCACGCTAAAGCGTTCGCTGTGATTAGTTGGATAATGGAGCACTTTGAAAAAGTGTGACATTAGCCTGTTAACTAAGATAGAGTAAGGGGCTATTGTCACTGTTTTACAGGTACAATGTTATATCTTCTTGATCCATGATCTCCATTAACATTTCTTTATGTTCGTTGTAGTACTTCTCACCCCACGATACTGTGATCCAGTAATCCATTGCGTAGTTGTGGTGAATGATTTGATCTTCGATAGATAGATCCTGGATCTCTCCATCTGTTAGGTATAGGTCGTATGCAGACATAGTTTAGTTGTTTATTATGCAATCAATAAAGATTCCGATTAGTAGTATTCCGAATGCTATCAAGTAGCCTGAGACTGGTATCATCATGTGTATATAGTTTTATTGTGTTACAGACACCTCACGGTGTTTCGATCAATTAGATCTCATCAGTGTAACTAGTAGAGACTTATTTAGTCTCCACTTGATGTTCACGTGCCCACGTTGGTAAGTTATTACTGTTCGTGTAATTACCGTACTTTTGGAAACACTCCATAGTTTCTAAGTGTTCTTGATTTGCACTGTACACTGCATCATGATCGTACGAGAATGTTTGATCTTTCTTGTTAGTGAATGTAATGATCGTGTTAGTACCGATTAGTGACTTTCTGATTACGAATCTTTTTGTAGTAATTGCATTTGAATTTGACATAGTAGTTTAATTTAGTTTATTAATAGTTTATATTCGATTATATTATCTTGAGTTGGTCGTAACTATTTTGTGCAAAACGCAAAACGTTTGGAGAAAAAATTAGTATAACCATATTCAGATTACAAATATATTATCTGTAAAACGTCGTGCTAAGTTTGTGAAACGAATAGGGGGCGGGGAAAGAGAAAGCGTTTCGAGTTTGTGAAAGGGGGCCAGGGGGGGCCGGGGGGCTATGCCATACCCCAATATATAAAGCATACCCCATATATACGAGGTACCCTATATATAAGGGTTTATTTCATAAACTAAAAGTGTGACATTAGGCTGCTAATAAGGAAGAGTAACAGGCTATTGTCACTGTTTTGATATTTACTTTAACTATGTGATAATCTATGCATGGCATATATACAAACAAACAGTCCATTTAGAAGACAGAGGCTTTCGGCTAAAGCCGCAAGAGATAAAGCAGAGAGAGATCTAGCATTTGCTAAGACAGACGAAAGGAAAAAGAAGAAAGCAGATAACCAGAGAAGAAGACGCGCTGCTTTGAAGAAAGGTAAGAACTTAAGGGGTTTGGATTACGACCATGCTAGCAAGAGATTTGAGTCTATTAAAGAGAATAGAGGCAACGGTGGTAAAGGAACTAAATCTGAAGGTAGATAAGTAATAATAGAAGTAACACATAAAAAAATACACACATGGCATTTAAAATGTATGGCAAATCGCCGATGGCAAAGAAATTAGTTGGGAAGCAAAAGAACTTACCAGCACACCTAAGAGCTGAGATAGAGGCTGCACCAGAATCTCCAATGAATAAGAGAGGTTGCGGTTCAGCTTATAAAAAGATGAAACCTTGTCCAGGTTGCAAGTCTACTTGCCCATCTTGTAGAAAATAAATAACTAATAAAAAAATAGAAACTATGGCATTTAAAATGAAGGGCAAAAGCCCAATGACAAAAAAATTATGTGGAGCATCTGCATACAAGAAAGTATTTGATCCAAGTAAAGAGTTAAACAATAAAATTCAAGGTAAAAAGCCAAAAGTGTCTTATGACGATGCTTACAAAAAAAGAGATATGAAGCTTTATGGTGGTCTTAACAAAGAGGATTATGTTAAAGAAGCTAAAAGACAGAAATCTGGTGGAAAAGTACCGAATAAACCTATGACTTCTAAAAGCGGAGCTGTTTTAGGGCCTGGAATATCACAGCCAAAGCCTGCTCCAAAGTTTGAAAAAATAGAACCTAAAAAAATAGATAAAATAGAGGTTAAAAAAGCTAAGCCAGAACTAAAAAAAGCTCTTACGCCAAAGCCTACGCAAAAAGAGGTTAGAAAAACTAAAAGAAAAGCTATTGCAGCCAAGATATTTGGTGACGGCTCTAAGCGTAAAGCTAACGAAGCTAATAAAAAGAAAAGAGAAAATAGAAGTGTTACTGGAAGAATGAAGAACAAAGCTTCAAAATTCAGACGACCAGGAGACATGTAAGAATATCGGAAACACCGATACCCACGTTATTAACCTAAAACCAAATTATTATGACGTACCTATATTACCGTACTACCAGTACAACTGGTGGACAACCAAAAGTGACCGAGAAGACTAAGTCTGAGTGGAAACATTTAGCTAACAAAGAAAACTGGAGGATAGTTCAACTACCAAACGGTTTTTATCAAACCGAAGTATCTAACCCTACAAGTGAAGGTAACGATTGGCAAGATGTAACTCGCAGAGAGACTATCGAAGGCGCTGAATCAGCAATTGATGGAAGCATCGAACACTTTACTAAGAAGTTAGAAGCTACTCAAGGGCCAAAAGTTGTCAAAACTTTTAAAAATGAATAAAATTAAACTGTTTTTAATAGCCTTAATCGGATGGTTAGGGTTGTTACTAACAGTTTTTTTATTCTATTTATCTGTAATAAGCTTATTAGAATTATATTTTAATTAAATTAAATAAAAAAATGGAGTACAATAACCCAAGTCTACTCATCAAAGACTTAAATTTTGGTGAAAACGCAAAAGACAAGATCGGTGCTGGCGTAAAAAAACTAGCTAGCGCTGTAAAATCAACCCTTGGAGCATCTGGTAAGTGTGTAATATACGAAGATGCTAGAGGAGTACCGGTGATTACAAAAGACGGAGTTACAGTAGCAGAATCTGTAGTCTTATTCGACCCGGTTGAGAATATCGGTGCAACTTTAATTAAAGAAGCAGCGAAAAATACAGTTAAAGAAGCTGGAGACGGTACTACTACTGCTACAGTTCTTGCTGAATCCTTATTAAACACTGTAAATTCTTACAGAAACGACCATTCAATCAGAGATATTAAGCTTGGTGTTAATTCTGCACTAAAAAAAGTAAATGAATACCTTGATGAAGCTAAGATAGATGTGACTGATGGTAAATTAGAGCATGTAGCCGCTATATCTTGTAACAACGATGTTGAACTAGGTAGTATTATAGCCGAGGCTTACAATTCTGTAGGTAAAGATGGTATAGTATTAATGGAAGAGTCTGAGACTGAAGAAACTTACGTAGAAGTTGTAGATGGTGTTCAGTTTGATTGTGGATTAACATCACCTCACTTTATTACTAATGCTGACAAGCAAAAAGCAGAACTTGAAAACCCGCTTGTATTAATATGTATGTCAGAAATACCTAACGTACGTAAGATACAAACTATACTAGAGTATACTATTAAGAACAACCGATCTTTACTATTAGTTGCACCTGTTGCTCAGCAAGTAAAATCGGCGCTGCTTATGAATAAAGTAAAAGGTAACATCAAGATCAACATCATTGATTTACCTGGCTTTGGACAAGGTAAGAAAGATACTTGTGAAGACTTAGCTGTACTAACTGGCGCTACAGTTGTAAATGAAGAGCTAGGAGATGATTTAGACTTAATAACGATAGAAATGCTTGGAGAAGCAGAACTTGCTGTTACAGATGATAAGAACACTGTTCTGACAACTCTAGATGAATACATTGAACCAGCTGGCGAAAGAATAGATTTAGTAAACAAATTGATTGCTGATGAAAAAAATAGTTTCCTTAAGACAAAGCTGGAACAAAGATTGTCTATGCTTTCTGGTAGTGTTGGAATTATCCGCGTTGGGGCAGACTCTAAAGTTGAACTTAAAGAAAAGAAAGACAGGGTCGAGGATGCAATATATGCTACAAAGGCTGCGCTAAAAGAAGGTATTGTACCTGGTGGTGGAGTAGCACTACTTAACGCTTCTACGAAAATCGAACCTGCTAACGCAGGTGAAGAGATCTTATTAAAATCTATAATGTCTCCGTTTGAAACTATACTAATTAACGCTGGCTTTGAAACTATAGGCTATCCTACTGAAGCAGGCTTTGGGCTTGATGTAGTTACTGGTGACGAAGTTGATATGGTTGAGTCTGGTATAATAGATCCGGTTTTGGTTACAAAATCGGCACTCAAAAATGCAGTGAGTGTTGTTATGACTATTGTTTCTGCAGATTGTGTAATTTCAAACGCTAGAGCAGATGAGAGCAATTAATTATTATATAATAGTAGATAAGATTAAAGCAGAGCAAAAGACTATTGCTGGCTTAGTTATAACTGAGAACATAGACGAAGAAGGTAGGTACTCTAAAGGTAAAGTAGTATCAGCTGGAAACTTAGTTGAAGGCGTAAAAGATGGTGACATAATAAACTATGATTCACCAGCGGGACACGCCATAACCTGGAAAGACAGTGTCTACTATGTTATTAAAATACAAGACGTAATCACTGTTGAATGATACGTGACGCTGGTGATTTAAAGCAAACAGGAATCCTTAAGTATTACAGGCTCGTTAGAAAATGGGCTTGTAAGACTTATGGGTTGACTGACGCTGAGCTAGAGCTACTTATATATCTAACTCACGAGGACAGGTTTAACAGACAAGATTTTAAAGATGGCACATATATTCATACTTGGGATAAAACTAGGTGGGATAAGCTTAGAAGCAATGGCTGGATAGAAGTATGGAGACATAGAAACAGAACCACTATAAAATATAGTATTTATAAAGTTTCTTTCAAGTGTAATCATCTAGTAAGTCGAATATATAGAATCTTGATGGGTGAAGAAGATATTCCAACCCATGAAAAGAGTGTGTTCTACAAAAACGAAACATATACTGATAAAGTCTTTAATAAAGCTATTGACGATATGATAAAAGATAAAGATAGGTAGTTATGGCATTTAAAATGAAAGGACCCTCAGGTTTCACACCACCTCAAGAAAAGAAAAAAAATAAAATGATTAACAAAGGAGGACCGGTTAAACAGCCGGTTGATCCAGACGCACCTGGTATTCCAGGAACACCTGGGTATGAACCACCAGTTAAACGTTCTGATCTAGACGCAAGGGGTAAGAAGCTTTGGGATTTAAAACACAAGAAATAATGGCTTTTAAACTAGGTAAATCAAAAGGATTGCAAGCTAGTGGTGGAAACATAAAAAGTAAATTTAACTTTAAAAGTTCTGACCTTTCAGTTCCTGGTGTTCCTGTTTACCAAAAAAAGCTTGGTGACAATATACTTGGAGAAGCTAACATGGATGGAAGTATATATGTTACTAAAGACATGGACCCAAACGATCCTATGGTACAAAGAGTTCTTAATCACGAAATGCAGCACGTTACAGCTATGAAAATAGGTACTGAGACTTATGACGACAATGCTGTTTACTTTAATGGAGAAGTTTGGCCTAGAGGCGATGGTTACATTATGAATCCTCATACAGGTGAGAAACTACAAGAAGGAGATCCAAGTTTACCTTGGGAAGCTAATAAATTAGACTGATGATAAATAATATTCTAGGAGGTATACTAGGTAAAGTAGTAGAAAATGCGGAAGGTATACTTGATACTGTCATTACTACAGACAAAGAGCGTGAAGAAGCTAAGCTTGCTCTTAAGAAGCTTTTACTTGATGCAGAGCGTGAAGCATTTTCAAAAGAAGTTGAAGATCGCAAAGATGCTAGAAGTATGTATAAGGATGATGCTATTATTCAAAAGATACTAGCAACTCTATTTACAGTAGCATACTTTGGACTAACATATACTATGTTTAAATACTTTGTTTTAAACGAATTAGAATTAAGTGATTATGAAATAGGTTTCATAAGTACCGTGTTTGGTGCTATGAGTGCAAAAGTAAATACCATTGTAGATTTTTTCTTCGGTGGTTCATCAAAAACAAACGAACAAACTAATAAATAAGTAAAATGTCAAAAATATTTTTAGAAGATTCAGCTATAGGTAGAATGGGATCTAAGATCGTAACAGGAGCTACAGCTACTACTGGTAGCTTTTATGCTGCTCAATTTATAACAGACTGCACACCAACTGTATTTACATTAGCAGACGGTAGTGGAACATATAGTGCTATAACTTATAAAGCTGGTACTGTAGTTTATGGAGATATTACAGCAATAACTCCAGCAGCAGGTGAAACAGTTATATTATACAATAAATAATGGGATTAGGTTTAGGCTTAGGACATATATTTGATAACAGTTCTCCTACGGGTTCTTTTGAGTTGACTAATCTTTCTGGGCTTAAGCTTTGGTTAAAGTATGACACTGGAATAACTTTAAATGGAAGTAACGTTTCTAGCTGGGCTGATCAGTCTGGCGAAAGTAATGACGCCGCACAATCATCTTCTGGTAGACAGCCAAACTATGCATCTGGTGACATTACATTTGACGGTGCTGATGATAGATTTGATTTAACCGCACAAGTAAGCTTATCGTCTTTTAGTGCTTTTATGGTTATAAACCCTGATGCCGAGGCATCTATGGGTGTATTTGGATCTGCTGCCAACCAATGTATTAGAGTTCACCAAGGTGGTGATGTAGATAGGGTTACAGTTAAAGGTGTTGCTGGCGATTCAGATCAACTAAACTTAACGCAAGATTTACCACGAACAAACTTTTTATTGTCTGTTACTAGAAATGGAAGTGGTTCAACAGATAACGTTAGAGTTTTTATAAATACAACAGACGTAACAGATACAACTAGAGATAGTATGATTCCAGCTCCACTAACAGTAAATACTGTTGGATCTTGTTCGGGCGCGTTTCTTCCTTTTGATGGAACAATAAACGAAGTAGCAATATATAACACACTACTTACTAGCGATGAAATAAGTGCTGTTCAAAATAATATAATGTCCAGAAACGGACTATAATAGTAATTAATTAAATTAAATAAAATCATGGCAAAAAGAAAAACGCCTAAGGCAAAAGACCTTATGGCAGAAAAAGTAACTAATCAGCAATTAATAAAATTACAAGGATTAGTAAAAGCAATTACGCAAACTCAAAACGAGATAGGCGTATTATCTACTAGACAGCACAATTTAGCACACCAAGTGTTTGAATATCAAGGAGCGTTGTCTAGCTTACAAAAACAATTTAAAGAGCAATATGGCACTGATGAGATAAGCATTAGTGACGGTAAAATAGAATACAATGGATCAAAGAGTAATTCGTAAGATAACTATAGGTAAAGACTACAAGGTTGACTCTATGCACTATTCTGTTGGTCAAAATGTATATGGTGGCCACACTATATGCAATATAATAGAGAGTGAAGACAAGTACAGCGTGTATATTTCTAAAGATAGAGATATACTTCCTTGGAAAGACTTCAATAAAAATATGGCTGTATCTGTAGAGTATAATCTAGAGTACTAATGCAAGCTTTATTTGACTATATTGTAAAACCAATAGGTGGTAGATACAATAACTCTATAGACGTAGACGGTAGCGAGCTGCTATTAAATACAGAAATATCTAACCATCAATACGTAAATAGAGAGGCAGAAATACTAGCTTTACCAAAAAATATAAAATCTAATCTAAAAGTTGGTGACACCATAGTGGTTCATCATAACATATTTAGAAGGTGGTATAATATTAGAGGCGAAGAAAAGAATAGTAGAAGCTACTATAAAGATGGTACTTATATTATAAAAGAAGATCAAATATTCTTATATAAGCGCAAAGACAAATGGAAACCTTTAAAAGGATATTGTTTTATTCAGCCTATAAAAAGTATAGACAAGTTTGATGAGTCTAAAGAAAGACCATTAATGGGTGTAGTTAAATACTCAGATGGAAGTATAAAGGTGGGTGACTTAGTTGGCTTTACACCGTGGAGCGAGTTTGAGTTTGTTGTAGACAATATAAGGTTATATAGAGTATTATCAAAAGACATTTCAATTAAATATGAATATCAAGGAGACGAAGAAGAGTATAATCCAAGCTGGGCATAGAGCAGTTGAGGAATTAATAAAAGTAGCTAAAGAAGCTATAGTAGATAGTGGTGATGACATTACTGCTGATAGACTTAAAAATGCCGCTGCTACTAAGAAGTTAGCTATATTCGATGCTTTTGAAATACTTAACCGTATACAAGAAGAGCAAGCTATGCTAGACGGTAAGCCTCAAGAAGAAAAAAAAGAAAAAGTTTTTAAAGGTTTTGCAGAAGGTAGATCTAAATAATGTACGAACAAACTTTATACAAAGTAATAGATCCAATTAGATCTAACACCATCAAAAGACTTAATAAGTCTAAGAAGTGGAAATACGGTTATGACAAAGAGCATGACGTAGTTGTTATATCTAAAACTGGACAGATAGGTGAGATATATGAAATCGAAGGATTAAAAATAGCTCTACCTAAAGCTCCATCTAATGTTTATGAACATGAGACTAAAAAGTGGGTTGCGTTTGAAAATCCTAAAGCATTATCTAAACTAAAGAACATATTTGATTGGAGAGATTATCCTGAAGATCAAAAAGATCAATGGTATGGATATATCGACGAAGAGTTTCAACGTAGAGAGGATGGTTTTTGGTTCAATAATAACGGAGACAACACTTATATCACTGGTACTCATTACATGTACTTACAGTGGACTAAGATTGACGTAGGTCGTCCAGACTTTAGAGAGTCTAATAGATTATTCTTTATATTCTGGGAAGCTTGTAAAGCTGATACAAGATGTTACGGTATGTGTTATCTTAAGAATAGACGTTCTGGTTTTTCTTTTATGAGTTCTGCAGAAACAGTAAATCAAGCTACAATATCAAGTGATGCTAGGTTTGGCATATTATCCAAGTCTGGTGCTGATGCAAAGAAAATGTTTACGGATAAAGTTGTACCTATATCTATCAACTACCCTTTCTTTTTTAAACCTGTTCAAGATGGTATGGATAGACCTAAGTCTGAACTAGCTTATCGTGTGCCAGCCTCTAAGTTTACTAGAAAGAAAATACAATCTAAACAAAGTCTAGAAGAAATAAAAGGACTAGACACTACTATAGACTGGAAAAACACAGGAGATAATAGTTATGATGGTGAAAAGCTTGCTTTGTTAGTCCACGATGAAAGTGGTAAGTGGGAAAAGCCAGATAATATATTAAATAACTGGAGAGTTACAAAAACCTGCCTTAGATTAGGTAGTAGAATCATTGGTAAGTGTATGATGGGTTCAACATCAAATGCTTTAGATAAAGGTGGTTCTAATTTCAAGAAATTATATAACGACAGTGATGTCACAAAAAGAAATGCAAATGGTCAAACACGTTCTGGTTTATACTCTCTGTTTATCCCAATGGAATGGAACTATGAGGGCTTCATTGATGAATTTGGAAAACCTGTCTTCGATACTCCCCGACGCGACGTTCGTGGACCCGACGGTGAATTAATAGATATAGGTATAGTAGAGTATTGGAATAATGAAGTAGAAGGTTTAAAAGGAGATCAAGATGGTTTAAATGAATTTTATCGTCAGTTTCCAAGAACTAAAGAACATGCCTTTAGAGATGAAACTAAAAGCAGTCTATTTAATTTAACTAAAATATACGAGCAAATAGATTATAACGAAGGCATTAGAAATACTTCTGTAATAACAACAGGAAGCTTTCAATGGGTTAATGGAGTTAAAGATACGCAAGTAGTTTTTACGCCTGATCCAAATGGAAGGTTTAAAGTTAGTTGGGTTCCGCCTAGAAATCTTCAAAATAGAGTGATAGTTAAGAATGGAATGAAATATCCTGGTAACGAACACGTTGGAGCATTTGGCTGTGACAGTTATGATATTAGTGGTACGGTTGATGGTAGAGGTTCTAATGGAGCACTTCATGGTTTAACAAAGTTTTCAATGGAAGACGCACCTAGAAGTAGTCTTTTTTTAGAGTACATAGCAAGACCTGCCACTGCAGAGATATTTTTTGAAGATGTTCTTATGGCTTTAGTTTTTTATGGTATGCCTATTTTGGCTGAGAATAACAAACCGAGACTATTATATTACTTAAGAAGAAGAGGTTATAGGGGATATTCTATGAATAGACCAGATAAGGTTTGGAATAAACTATCTACAACTGAAAAAGAAGTTGGGGGTATGCCAAACTCAAGCGAAGATATTAAGCAAGCACACGCTGCTGCTATTGAAATGTACATTAACGACCACGTAGGTCACTTAGGTGATGGGAATTATGGTTCAGTATATTTTCAAGAAACACTGAATGATTGGGCTAAGTTTGATATAAATAAAAGAACAAAGCATGATGCATCTATTAGCTCAGGGTTAGCTATAATGGCATGCAATAGACATTTATACACACCAGATAAACCAAAGGTAAAAAGAAAACAATTTAGTATAGGTTTTTCAAGATATAAGAACGATGGATCATCATCACAAATAATTAAAGATTAAATATGTCTGAGTCAGTTATTAAAAGCACCTTTCCTAGTCAAGTCGTTAGCGACTTAGAAAAGATTAGCTATGATTATGGTATGAAGGTAGCTAAAGCTATTGAGCAAGAGTGGTTTAATGATAGCTATAGTAATAATAGGTATCAAGATAATCAATCTAATTTCCATAGGCTTAGATTATATGCTAGGGGAGAACAATCAATACAAAAATACAAAGATGAGTTATCTATAAATGGTGATTTGTCTTATTTGAATTTAGACTGGAAGCCAGTACCTATTATCCCCAAGTTTGTTGACATTGTAGTTAATGGTATTGCAGATAGAACCTACGATATAAAAGCTTACTCTCAAGATCCTTTTGGTGTAGAGAAAAGAACTGAGTATATGGAGGCTATACTAGCTGATATGCGAGCTAAAGAAATAAACGACTTCTCTGAACAAGCATTAGGTGTAAATATAAGAAACTTCGAACAAGACGACTTACCTGAAAATGAAGATGAGTTAGCATTGCACATGCAACTAGAATACAAACAAGCCGTAGAGATTGCTGAAGAACAAGCTATCAATGTACTATTAGAAGGTAATAGATACGAACTTACTAAGAAAAGATTTTATTACGATCTGACTGTGCTAGGTGTAGGTGCTGTTAAAACAGACTTTAACACATCAGAAGGTGTTACGGTTAAGTATGTAGACCCTGCAAATTTAGTATACTCATATACTGAGTCTCCTTATTTTGAAGACATATACTATGTAGGTGAAGCTAAAGTAATTCCAATAAACGAATTAAAGAAGCAGTTTCCACACTTAACGCAAGAAGAGTTAGCAGAGATTGAAACAACAAGCACTCAAAACTTGGGTAGGTTTAATACTCCTAACACTCCAGAAACAGATTACGATAATAATCAAGTTACTGTTCTTTACTTTAACTACAAGACTTATATGAATGAAGTCTACAAAGTTAAAGAAACTGCAACAGGTGCTGATAAAGCAATTGATAGAGACGACACGTTTGAAGGACCACAAAGAGAAGATGCTGGCTTCGAGAAGCTTCAAAGATCTATAGAAGTTCTATACGAAGGAGCTTTAGTAGTTGGGTCAGATAAATTATTAAAGTGGGAATTGTCTAAAAACATGATGAGACCTAAAAGTGATTTCACTAAAGTTAAAATGAACTACTCTATTGTAGCTCCAAGAATGTATAATGGTGCAATAGAATCGCTTGTAAGTAGAATAACTGGTTTTGCTGATATGATACAGCTAACTCATTTAAAGTTACAACAAGTAATGTCTAGAATGGTTCCTGATGGGGTTTATTTAGATGCTGACGGTTTAGCTGAAGTTGATTTAGGTAATGGAACAAACTACAATGCTCAAGAAGCTTTAAATATGTTCTTCCAAACAGGTTCTGTTATTGGTAGATCTATGACTGCGGATGGCGATATGAATCCAAGTAGAGTTCCTATTCAAGAATTACAGTCTGGTAGTGGTGGTAGTAAAATGCAGAGCCTAATAGGTACGTATAATTATTATCTACAAATGATTAGAGATACGACCGGGCTAAATGAAGCTAGAGACGGTAGTACTCCAGATAAAAATGCTTTAGTAGGTGTTCAGAAATTAGCAGCAGCAAACTCTAATACAGCAACAAGGCATATATTACAAGCTGGTTTATTCTTAACTGCAGAGACAGCGGAAGCTTTATCACTTAGAATATCTGATATTATAGAGTACTCTCCGACTAAAAATGCCTTTATACAGGCCATAGGAGCTCATAACGTAGCTACACTAGAAGAGATGAGTAGTTTACACTTGTATGACTTTGGTATATTCTTAGAGCTAACTCCAGACGAAGAGGAAAAAGCTATGCTAGAAAATAACATACAAGTAGCTTTAGCTCAGCAAAACATAAACCTTGAAGATGCTATTGATCTAAGAGAAATTAAAAACGTCAAGTTAGCTAATCAACTATTAAAGATAAGAAGAAATAAGAAGTTGAAGCAAGATCAATTAATGCAACAACAAAATATACAGTTACAGCAACAAGCTGCTCAACAAACAGCTGCAGCTCAAGCTCAAATGGATGTACAGAAACAGCAGAGTGCTATGCAGATGGAAATGCAGATGGAACAAATGAAAGCTCAGTTAGGTAATCAAAAGATGATGAGTGAAGCTGAATTAAAAAAAGAGTTGATGATGTTGGAGTTTCAGATGAATATGGAGCTTAGACAAATGGAACTTGAAACAGTTTCTGCTAAAGAAACAGAGAAAGAAGATAGAAAAGACGAAAGAACTAAGATACAAGCAAGCCAACAATCAGAGCTTATAGAGCAAAGAACTAACAAATCAGGGCCTAAAAACTTTGAATCATCAGGTAATGATGTAATGACAGGTGGCTTTAACTTAGGTAATTTTGAACCAAGATAAAACCAACTAATTAATTTTATATTTTATATTATGAGTAAAGAAACTAAAGAAGACAATGTCACCAAAGTAGATTTAAGCGCAAAAGTAGCAGATCCAGTTGAAGACAATGTTACAAAATTAGATTTAAGTGAACAACCAGCGGAAGATACAAGTAGTACAGTTGACACGGCAGGAGTGGATGGAAGCGATGAAGCTACCGTTGCCGCACCGGAACAAGAAGAAGTACAAGCGCAAGAAGAAGCACAAGTTGAGTCAATAGTAGAAGAAGTAACTCAAGAAGAGGTTAATGAAGCTACGGAACAAGTTGAAGAAGCTATAGCTGAAGCGGAGGTTACTGGAAATCCTTTGCCGGAGAGTATACAAAAGCTAGTTACATTTATGGATGAAACTGGTGGAGACCTTAATGACTACATGAAATTAAATACAAATGTAGACGAACTTGATAACATGACAGCTTTAAAAAGCTACTATGAAAGCACAAAACCTCATCTATCATCTGAAGAAGTAGACTTCTTATTAGAGGATAACTTTAAGTACGATGAAGAATATGACGATGAGAAAGATATAATGCGCAAGAAGCTAGCTTTAAAAGAAGAAGTAGCAAGCGCTAAGTTACATTTAGAAGGTCAAAAATCTAAATACTACGAAGAAATAAAAAATGGTTCGAAGCTAACACCTGAGGCCAATAAAGCTTTGCAGTTCTTTAATAGATATAATGAAGAGCAAGAAGTTACAAAGACTACTGTTGAAAAACAGAGGAATGCGTTTGATCAGAAGACAAACAACTTATTTAATGATGAGTTCAAAGGTTTTGAATATAATATCGGTGATAAGAAGTTTAGATACAATGTGAAAAACGCGCAAGAGATTAAGAACACCCAAAGTGACATCAATAATTTTGTTAAAAGGTTTTTGGCAGAAGATAACACAATGTCAGATGCTAAAGGTTATCACAAATCTCTTTATACCGCGATGAATGCTGACAATATCGCACAGCACTTTTACGAACAAGGTAAAGCTGACGCTTTAAAAGACTCAATTGCTAAAAGCAAAAACGTGAGTATGCAACCTCGTCAAGGACTTGGTGAAGTTAAAGCCGGTGGAACACAGTTCAAAGTGTTAGGTGGTGAAACATCAGCTGACTTCAAGGTTAAATTGAATAGAGGGAAAAAATAATTTTTCCTTCATAACTTTAAAACTTAGAAATTATGGCAGGAGTAAATCCAACTGCTGGAGCAGGCTTAAATAGCGTTCCAGCACCAGGTAAGCAAACAGTCGCTTCGGCGTTTGTTGACCTAAGAGAATCTGGGTGGGCACAACAGTACCTTCCAGAACTAATGGAAAAAGAAGCTGAGGTTTTTGGAAACAGAACTATCTCAGGATTTTTAGCACAAGTTGGTGCTGAAGAAGCAATGGCATCTGATCAGGTATTATGGTCTGAGCAAGGTCGTTTGCATATTAAAGAAGTAGGTTGTACAATCACTACTTTGGCTACTAACATTTGTACAAAATCAGGTCACTCTTTTAGAGTAGGTGATACTGTTGTAGCAAATGCTACTGCTGGTACTGGTGACGGTGTAACAATCAAAGGTTATGTATCTGCAATTACTACAGACACTTTTACTCTTTTACCTTACACAGCTGATGATTTAGCTGACGCAGGATATGACGCAACTACTGTGTTTACAGCATTTGTTTTCGGTTCTGAATATAAAAAAGGTCAACCTGGTAGAGGCGAAGCTTTAGAACCAGGATTTGAGTCTTTCGAAAACAAGCCTGTTATCATCAAAGATCTTTACGAAGTATCTGGATCTGATGCATCTGCAATCGGTTGGATAGAAGTATCTGGTGAAGAAGGACAAAACGGTTACTTATGGTACTTGAAAGCTTCAGGTGACACTATGGCTCGTTTCTCTGACTACTGTGAAATGGTATGTATTGAAGGTGAATTAGCTACTGGTGACGACATCCAAGCTGAACTAGGCGATATCGCTGGTACTGAAGGTTTATTTGCGGCTATCAAGAACAGAGGTCACTTCACAGCGGGTATCTCAAGTGCAGCTACCGCTACAGAAAACTTAGAGTCTTTCGACTTTATTCTTAAGAAGTTTGACGCTCAAGGTGCTATTGAAGAGAACATGATGTTTGTAAACAGAGACGTGTCTTTAACTATTGACGACATGCTAGCTTCTATGAATTCTTACGGTACAGGTGGTACTTCTTACGGAGTATTCAACAACGATGAGGATATGGCGTTAAACTTAGGTTTCTCTGGTTTCAGAAGAGGTTCTTATGACTTCTACAAGTCTGACTGGAAATACTTAAACGATGCTAACACTCGTGGAGCATTTGAAGGAGAAGATATTAGAGGGGTATTTGTACCTGCTGGTGTATCTTCAGTATACGACCAAATGTTAGGGAAAAACATGAAGCGTCCGTTCTTACACGTACGTTACAGAGCTTCTCAAACTGAGTCTCGTAAAATGAAAACTTGGATCACTGGATCTGTAGGAGCTGCAACATCTGATATAGATGCAATGGAGGTAAACTACTTATCTGAGAGATGTTTAGTTACTCAAGGAGCTAATAACTTCATGTTATTAACTGACTAATTATTTTTACTTAAAGGGGAGATTAAGTTCTCCCCTTTATTTTTTTTAACTATTATTATATTATATTATGGCAAAACAAAATGGTGCAAAACCAAAAAGCAAAAAATCGTTTAAAACTCAAGCTCAGGATAAAGCGATAACTCCATCGGAGGAAAAAATTGAAGTGTACACTAAACCAACCGTCAGCGAACCAATCAAGGTTGAGAAACCAGTTGAAAGTTCAAATAAGTGGGAGATTAAAGATAGAGTGTACTTATTAAAGAATAATTTATCACCACTAAGCTATGCTATTAAAAGTAGTGGCATATATTGGTTTGATGAAGAAAAAGGTTACGAAAGAGAATTAAAATACACTAGAAATCAAAAGACACCTTTTGTAGATGAATTTCCAGAAGGAAGTGCTTCAAGATTAGAGCATGTTACTTTTGAAGACGGAGTATTGTTTGTTCCAAAAGAAAAGCAAACTTTGCAGAAATTACTTTCATTGTACCACCCTCAAAGAAACAAGTTGTACAAAGAGCGTGACAATGTTAAAGTAGCGATAAATCAAGTTGCAATGATAGAACTTGAAATAGAAGCATTGATGGCTGCTCAAAGCATGGACGTTGATATGTCTGAAGCTATTATGCGTGTAGAATTAGGATCTAAGGTGTCTACGATGAGTTCTAAGGAGCTTAAAAGAGATTTATTATTATTTGCTAAAAGAAATCCAAGTTTATTCTTAGAATTAGCTAATGATGATAACGTTCATCTTAGAAACATAGGTATTAGAGCTACTGAAATGAATATAGTTAGCTTGTCTGCCGACCAAAGAACATTTTCTTGGGCTAGCAATGGTAGAAAACTATGTACAGTTCCTTTTAACGAACACCCTTACTCAGCTTTAGCTTCTTGGTTTAAAACCGATGAAGGTATGGAAGTCTTTTCTTCTATTGAAAAACTATTGAATTAGTGTGATTATCTGTAGAAGCTAGGTCACGATAAAGGTGACTTAGCAACTACACAACATAAAAAAGACATGGCAGTAAGCATAGATACAGTATATCAAAGAGTTTTGGCTATTGCCAACAAAGAACAAAGAGGTTATATTACACCTCAGGAATTTAACTTATTCGCCAACCAAGCTCAAATGAAGATATTTGAGAACTATTTCTATGAACTAGACAAATTCTTAAGAATTCCTGGTAACGACTCTGCTTACTCTGATAGAATAAATATACTAGAGGAAAAAATAGCTTTCTTTGAAAAGAACAAAGTGTCAATGAGTTTAGTTGATGGCGACTCTTACTTAACTGAAGAAGTTACTAATGGAGATTTTGATGCTTTCGATAACTTTGATACGACAAGCTTTGAGCTAGGAGTAGTACAGGTAGCAGGAGAAACTGAAACAACATTAGCTCTTGGAGCATTAACTCTTCCTGGTAAAGCTACTGGCGGTACTAGAGTAGAGTTTACTAATGGAACAAGTCAGTTTTTTGGTCTTGACACAGGTCGATTCTACAACTTGACATATACTATTACTACCGATGGTACTACTGATCTTAGATACTTTAACAACGATTCTTCTGCTTACACTTCACTTCCAGCAACTGTTGGGTCTCACACTGTTATAGTAGAGGCTAAAGGTGACAGGCTTTTTATTAGGAATGCAGACGCTACCCCTGCTAACACCGTTGTGTTTAGTAGCATATCTATAAAAGAGGTTGTTCAAGATACGGCTACACTGCCTACAGACACGTATAGATTAGGCACGGTGTTTTATAACAATGGAACTAAAAATATTAGAAACGAAAATATAACAGCTAAAGAAGCTGACTTAATGGAACAAACAGCTTTATACAAAGCTAGCGAACTTAGACCTGTGTATGTCAGGTTGTCCGCAACAAGACTTAGATTTTATCCTGCTAATGTTTCTCCTGTTAGGTCTATCAGCAACGTAAACTGCAATTACGTCGCTAAACCTA
>Ga0208793_1000842_pt1 | contig 19144 bp, 10 predicted proteins | sample 17_taG_FD_184092 | JGI IMG/M metagenome (GOLD analysis project Ga0208793, IMG submission 184092) | Marine viral communities from the Subarctic Pacific Ocean - 17_ETSP_OMZ_AT15314 metaG (SPAdes) (version 2) | ecosystem: Environmental > Aquatic > Marine > Oceanic | place: Pacific Ocean | collected...
GGTGCTAATAACTTTATGTTATTAAACTAATCCTTATTTAATATGAGATTTCCCTGGCTTCGGCTGGGGATTCTTATATTTTTTTATTATTTAATCTTATTATATTATGGCAACAAAAGTAACAACAACCCCTAAATGGGAGATTAAAGATAGAACATACTATCTTTTAAGTGGGAAATCACCGCTTACATACACAATTAAAAGTAAAAGTATATTTTGGTTTGACAAAGAAAAAGGCTTTGAAAGAGAACTAAAATACACGGTAAACCAAAAAACTTGTTTCGTAGACGAATTTAAAGGCGACGCAAGACTTGGTCATATAGTTTTTGAAGACGGTATATTAAATGTACCAAAAGAAAAACAAACTTTGCAAAAATTAATGTCATTATTTCACCCTCAAAGGGGTCAAATATTTGCAGAATTTGATGCAGAACAGGAAGCAGAAGATGATTTAGATATATTAGAATTAGAAATTGAAGCTTTAATGGTAGCAAAATCAATGGATATTGATCAAGCAGAAGCTGTTATAAGGTCTGAGGTTGGATCTGAGGTATCTAAGATGACTTCTAAGGAGATTAAAAGAGATCTATTGCTATTTGCTAAGAATGAGCCAAAACTATTCTTAGAACTAGCTAATGACGATGATATTAATATTAGGAATATGGCTATAAAAGCCACTGAACTTGGAATATTAAGATTATCTGAAGATCAAAGAACATTTAAGTGGGCAAAAACTGATAAGAAAATTATGACAGTTCCATTTGATGAGCATCCTTATTCCGCTTTTACAGCTTTCTTAAAAACAGATGAAGGCTTAGAAGTTTATAAATCAATTGAAAAAAGACTAAAATAAAGTCTCATTATAGTGATAGCCACTGTAATGGTGGCTTCATTATAATAAATAAAAGAATATGGCAGTTAGCATAGATACAGTATATCAAAGAGTATTAGCTATTCTTAATAAAGAAAACCGTGGTTATGTAACACCACAAGAATTTAACTTGTTTGCAAATCAAGCACAGCTTGAAGTATTCGAACAGTATTTCTTTGACTTAAATCAATACAATAGATTACCAAAAAACGATTCTGAGTACTCTGATTTGCCAAAATTAATAAACGAAAAATTAAGTAAATTTAAACAATCAGCTTCTATATCATATATGACTGATCATTTTCACTTACCTACAGATTTTCACAAACTAGGAACAGTAATATATAATAATACTACACCTGTTGAACAAATTGATAAAAAGAATTTATTAGAATATCAATTATCAAAACTTACAGCGCCTACAACAAACAATCCAGTATATATACAAAGTAGGGCTAATACCCAAAGTCATTGGGCAATACATGTATATCCCACAACAATAACATCAAACATATCTATAACGTATGTTAGAAAACCTAATTCAGTTGCATGGACTTCACAAACTGTTGCAGGTAACGCTTTATATAATGCAAGTGCATCTACTGATTTTGAATTACACGCTTCAGAAGAAACAAATCTTGTGTTAAAAATATTATTATACGCAGGAGTAAGCATTAAAGATCCTAATATAGCGCAGTTGGCGGATGCAAAAGAAACAAAAAAACTAACACAAGAAAAATCTTAATAAATGGGACTAATAACACAAACAGCTAAAGAATACTACACGGTAGCTAATAATTTTACTGGTAACGGTTCTGCAACAACATTTACTGTTACGTTTGACCCATTGCCATCTACAGAAAACGAATTTATAGTATATCAAGCAGGTAATGAAATTGATGATGATCAGTATGCATATAATTCAAGTACAGGTGTAGTTACATTTAGTAGTGCGCCAGCTAACGGAACGGAAATACAAATTAAGTTAAAAAATATACATCATGGAAGCTACAGGTATATTGCTTTAAATGATATTATAAATAACTTTATGATTTCGTATGTAGGAGATGGAAAAATTATTGATAGCGCAAGAAAGCTAGATGTATTGTTTCATACTAAAAGAGCAATACAAGAATTTAGTTATGATGTGTCAAGGGTTGAAAAAATACAAGAAGTAGAAGTAGGAGCTTCGCTTACAGTGCCAATGCCCCAAGATTATGTTAATTATACACAATTAGCATGGATTGACGGAGATGGATTAGAAAGGGTAATATATCCTTCAAAGATAACTTCAAGGCCATCACAAGCAATACTACAAGATGACACGGGCGAATACTTATATGATAATGACGAAACATTATTAACAGCTACATCTTTAACTACAGAAAGATTTAAAAATGTACCAACTACAGAATTAAATGATGATTACTTTTATTCAGACAATGACAGAAATGCAATGCTGGGTGAAGGTAAAAGATTTGGTATAGACCCAGAAACTACACAGATAAACGGTGTATTTATAATAGATGAAGCAAACGGCCAGTTTGGTTTCAGCAGTAATTTAGCAGGAAAAGTTATAACATTAAAATATGTTTCAGATGGACTTGGCACTGATAATGAAATGCAAATACATAAATTAGCTGAAGAAGCAATATATAAATACATAGCTCATGCAATATTATCTGCAAAAGCAAACATTCCAGAATACATAGTAAATAGATTTAGAAAAGAAAGAAGAGCAGCAATGCGTAATGCTAAATTAAGATTATCTAACCTTAAATTAAAAGAGCTTACTCAAGTAATGAGAGGCAAGTCTAAGCAGATTAAACATTAATACATGCCAGAAATAAAAAAGGTTTTCCTACGCGGAAAGATGAACAAGGACCTCGACGAGAGACTAATTCCTGACGGTGAGTATAGAGATGCTTCTAATATTCAAATAGCAAGTACAGAAGGTGATGATGCGGGTACAGTTCAAAATATATTAGGAAATCACGTTGTATCTGATACAGGTATGGGTGGTGTATGTATTGGTATGATTGAAAACACAGAAACAGATAAACTATATATGTTTATTAAAGGAACATCTGTGCATGGTATTGTTGAATATACTCCAGGAACAACGCCTGTTACTAAGCCTATAATTTTAGATGCTAGAACTACTAATGACCCATTAGTTCCTAAAGTGTTAGATTTTTCAAAGATTACAAAAATAACAGGTATAACTATATTAGATAATTTTTTAATATTTACAGATGACAATTCTGAACCAAAAATTATTAATTTAGATATTTCTGTAAGTACTGGTTTTTTCAATTCTAATAATAGCGAAACTCTTTTTAATTATACAAGTAAAATAAATGGCAAGAATTTTGAAGAAAAAGATATTACCTTAATAACTAAAAAGCCTGATGAAGCACCTGGTGTTAGAATAAAAGTTGCAGCTGCTACTAAAACAGCAACACCTATATTTGAAAACAAATTTGTAAGATTTGCTTATAGGTTTGTTTTTAACAATGGCCAAAGATCCCCTATATCGCCTTTTACACAGCCAGTATTTTTACCTAGTGCTACTAATTCATATGATATAGATGAGGGGTTTAACAATCAAATGGAAAACAATATTGATGAAGCTAGGCTGTTTGAATTTGATACATCGCATAATTCACTTGAAAGCATTGAAATTATTTATAAAGAATCAAATAATGCTAATATATATCTTTATGATTCAATAAGCAAAGCTGACGCAATACTTGCTAATACTAATGGTTATATTGCAAATAAAACAGTTAAAAAAAGTGTTATACCAGAAGATCAGTTATTAAGAGCTTTTGACAACATACCTCATAAAGCAAAAGCAGTTGAAGTAGTTGGTAATAGAATAGTATTTGGTAATTATGAAGATGGTTTAGATGTATCAGATTATAGTCTTACTTTTGATACCATTACTAGGCTTGGAAGAAATACTATAGACGCAGAATTAACAAGAAGAATATTTATAGGTGATAATAACTCAACCTCATCTGGAGTTATATCCGGAACGGGTACTGGATTATATGATACAAGAACAATAAAAACAGGTAGAGAATACGAAATAGGTGTAGTTTTTGAAGATGAATATGGAAGACAAACACCTGTTATAACAGCAGATGGTGGTACAGGGTCAGGTACGTTAAAGGTACCATTTGAAACAGGAACAGTTGCTGGTACTAAGCTGGGTATTACAATGGCTGGTTCATTTCCGTCAAATACTAGATTAACAAAATTTAAATATTATATTAAACCTAGTTCTAATAATTTTGATAATTTAATAGTTGAAACTGTTAAAAATGATAAAGAAGATTCAGCCACATGTTGGTTAGTTGTACCTTCTTACGAAATAAATAAAGTAAAAGAGGGACAGTACATGATGCTTAAAAAAGCATTAAACTCAAACGCAAGGCTAACATATGATGATCCAAATAGTACTCCTCCAATAACTCCTGACGATTATAAATTTAAGATATTAGATATATCAAGTGGCAAACCTGAAAACATAGATGCTGTTGAATCTTTTGACGGTAAGTTCTTTATTAAAGTAAAAAAGACATCACAGATAACTGATAATATATTTACAAATCAGGGATTAGCAGGAGCAAACGGTGAAATATTAGAAATTGATTTTAAACAAGGTAATTCTTCTAGTATAAGTAATGCTTTATTTTTAGGGCAAGTTACCGCACCTGATTCTCAAGATAGAGTAGAAGTAATTAAGTTTTACTTTAAAGATGGTAATATATTCGAAGTTGTTTCAAGTGCGCCTATAGGTAGTAACTTAACAGAACATTTTCAACAAAGCGTTGTAGGTAGTTCAGCTGGAGGCGCATATGCGGATTTGGCAGGGCATGTTGCTGGTTATGACAGTAGTTTACCTTTTGCTGATGGAGATAATTCTGTAACTAAGGTTGAAGTAAAATATAACAGCAGTAAGTTCCCTACATCTTTTCAAATAACATATTCAAGTCAAAATTCAAATATTGATGTTGCATCTGCTGGTAATTCACCAGCTGTATTTGAAACAATACCAGATGATGAAGTATTAGATATATATTACGAAACAAGTGAATGTTTTGATAAAAATAAATGGGGAACGCAACAAGATTTATCTTGGCATAATGCTTATATAATGGGCAATGGTGTTGAATCTAGCACTATTAATGATGATTTTAATGAAAATGTTATATCACCAGGTGTAAAAGTTTCAACAACAATAGAAGGTGATTATAAGGAACGTAATCAAAAAAGTTCTTTAATATATTCAGGTATATATAATTCATTAGGCGGTATAAATAAATTAAATGAATTTAATACAGGATTAAAAATAACTAAAGAGTTAAATCCTGAATATGGCAGTATACAAAAACTATATACAAGAGATACAAATATATTAGCTTTTTGTGAAGATAAAGTATTAAAGGTTTTAGCTAATAAAGATGCTTTATTTAATGCTGATGGCAATATTAATTTAACAGCAACTGAAAATGTATTAGGACAGGCAATAGCTTTTGCGGGTGATTATGGTATATCAAGAAATCCTGAATCTTTTGCAGTTCATGGTTACAGAATATATTTTACAGATAAAGCACGTGGAGCTGTATTAAGAATATCAGGAGACGGAAGCACAGTAATATCAGAAGCTGGTATGTCAAGTTTTTTTAGAGAAAACTTATTAAACGAAAATAATACTAGTATAATAGGTAGTTACGATATTCATTCTGACCAATATATTCTTAGTTTAGGAAATTATGGCTCTTCAATAAGTTATAGTGAAGATACAAAAGGGTGGGTATCTAAATTAGATTTTATTCCAGATACAGGTATTTCTTTAAATGGTAAATATTATACATGTTACACGGGTAAATTATACGAGCATCATTATCCTACTGCCAGCAGAGGTAATTTTTATGGTCAAAATAGAACCGCGGGGGTTAAATTAATTTTTAATCAAGAAGCGTCGGCAATAAAAAACTTTAAAAACATAATATATGAGGGAACAACAGGTTGGTCTATAACAGGGGAAGGAATTAAAACAGATCAGCAAGAAGGAAAGGTTATAGAATTTAAAGAAAAAGAAGGCAAATACTTCGGTTTAATATCAGGTGTCGAAACAGAATTAGATACTATATCAGGGAGTGAGTTAGATTCAAGATTAAAAGATTTTTCAATACAAGGCTTAGGTAATATAGCTTCACATAGTGGTACAGAAACATTTGGCTGTGCTAATGCCGCATTAAGTATAAATAGTGGTGTAGTGGGAGCGGCCGTAACAGGAGCAGTTACGTCAGGAACTATACAATCTATATCACCTTCAACATACCAAACAGGAACAGTAAGTTATACAGCAACAATATTAGTGCCATCTGGTTTTGATAATTCAGGTAGTACAATTCTTTGTTCTGATAGTGCCGGAGCAACTAACGCTGCATTTACTTGTGCAGATGCTAATTTACAAATAGCCGCTGGAACAGTGGGCACAACAGTTAGTGGTTCTGTTGATTTAGGAACAATTGCTTCTTATAACCCTACAACGTATTCATCAAATGCAAATACACAATATAAAGCTATTATAAATATACCTTCAGGTTATACAAATTCTGGAACAATAGAATGTGAGGATACTAATGTTACAGTAACAACAGCTAGTTGTGCATTTACATTAACACCTGGGAGCACTTATTCTTCAGGTAGCTATACTTTGCGAGGTAATTTTAGTGGTACAGATTATAATAATTCAGATACTGTAACTTTAAGTGTAGTACAAGGAAATATTGGAATTGGTTCAGCTGGTTCTTCCCAAAGTGTTAATACAACAAAAAGCGCATTAGCAGGCCAATTAACAATATACACTAATCAAGCTGTTACAGTAACAGCTACTATAACGAGTGGATTATGTAATACAACGCCACAAACACAAGCAACAGCAATCGCTCCGCAATCAGCAACAGTTGCTATAACAGGTTCTGGAACAGCGATGGTCGGTAGCAATGTTACATTAACAGCTAGCACAACAGGAACAGTTACTTCTCATCAATGGTATAAAAGTTCATCTTCTGGTTTTACACCAGGAAGCAGTAATGCTATTAGTGGTGCTACATCCGCAACTTTAATAACATCTGAATCATCAGCGGGCACACAGTATTATAAAGTAAAAATAAACGGCACAACAGATTCAGCTCAGCATTCTATTGTATGGTCAGCTTGGACTGCTCATAACAATTTAAAATTTGCAAGCGGTGGTACATCAGCCAACTCAGGTGCGTGTACAGAAACAAATACATTAAGTATATTTGGTAATGGAAGTTTCACAGCCGCAACACAATTTGCTGTAAACAATCAAGGTAGTACATCAGGATTTCAACAGGGAACATATTCTGACGGAACAAACTATAGATTTATAAATTCAGGTGGAGTGCCTGGTGCTCATACAGCTTGTAGTGCTGGTGGTGGTAGTCAAGGTATAAGGGCTTCAAGATGTGATAATTCTAGTAGTGATCAAAACTTTTTAGTTGATTTAGATGGAAATGACGCATTAGCAGTTGGCAATGTAATAAGTTTTACAAGTCAACAATTTAGTAATGATTATTGGAAAGTAGAAGCAATAAATTTAACTCTTAACGAAAATCAATATGATTCTGCTCCAACGTTAGCAAGTACACATAATAGCTGTACTTTAATGTTAACACCAACAGTTGATGTTACATCACCGGTAGCAGCATCTTTTATATACGAAGGAGGTAGTTTAAAAACAAGAACTTTATCTGCAGCAACAAGATCAAATGAACCACAGGGAGTAACACCTACATTCCAATGGAAAGGTGGCACAGCAGCTAATAGTTTAAGTAATATATCAGGAGCAACTAACGAAACATTAGATGTTAATTTCAATACAGTCAGTAATTCAGCTGGTCAAACAACATATTATAATTGTGTTGTTACATATACTGAAAGTGGTAATACCAAAACAGCAACTGATGCAACACCTGTTAGTATAAGATGGGATAATTTTCCATCATATACATTAAACCGTGTTAATGCGGGATCTGCATCATCTCCAAGCGCTACAGCTTGTACAGATACAAGTAATCAAGTAACTTTATATGGTAATCATTTGACAAATATTGCAGCAACAACACAATTTTATAGTAATAGTCAAGGTTCAACAAGCGGTATTGCGGTTGGTACTTACTCAAACGGCTCTGTAAAAGCATATGTAAATGCAGGAGGTTCTGTAGCGAGTTCTTGGACATCATGTACATCATTTGCAATATCAGGAGCTACTTCAGGTAGTTCATTTGCTACTGTAATATTAACCGCAAACGAAACTGGTTTTGCAGGAACTAATTTTAGATGGACGGCAGATAATGTTGAAGTACAAAATGGTTCAAACAACAGTTATGGAGCAACTGTTGCTAATACTTTTAATGGCAATGTAACTTATGGCTGTACTGTAACAGGAGGAACTGCAAGCGGTCAATTTGATTCACACCAAGTATCTTGGGCAGTGCCATCACAAAAAGTAACAGCTCAGCTTTGTCCAGCTGGTGTAACTTATAATTTTAACATTACAAATGCAGCGGGATATACAAATGGACAGGTAATTAATTTAGCCGGTAGTGGCTTTACAAACGGCTGTTATAAAGTAACAAATCAAAATTATACTGGCAGTGTAGATTATAGCGCAACTGTTGCGGGATCATATCCTTTCGCTCCTTCATCATCTTGTTGTGATTGTACAGGTTGTTCTGTTTCTATTAATGGAGTTGGAACAAAAGAAATAAATACATCTACAACGTTAACAGCGTCAGTTTCAGGATTTTCAGCAACTGGTTATCAATGGTCAGAATCAACTGATAATTCAACTTTTACAAATATATCAGGGGCAAATTCTGTTAGTTTATCAGTTACATCAAGTTCGGCAGGCTCTAAATATTATAAAGTAGTTGCTACAGCTTCAGGTATTACTCAAACCTCTAGCGCTCATACTATAAGTTGGTTTGCAAATAATCCTGTAGAAAGATGGTATCAAGCTGAAGATTTACAATCAAACTGTACAACAGCCGCAAATCAAGTAATCACAGTAAGATATACAAGTGTAAATGCTTTATCAAACGGAACAGTATTTGAAGCACCAGATGGTAATACAACTACATGTTATACAATAAGTGGAAGTGGAAGTGGTGACAGCAGTAATTTTGAAATACAAACATTCTATAATAGTTGTACTGCTTGTCAAAACGCAAATGCCGCAGATTGTTCATTCTCATTGAGCACATCAGGTAACTATAATAGTTCAAATGGAACAGCAACAGTTACAGGTACATTTGGGTCAGGGCATACGGGAACAGTATCAATAGGATTTAATGTAAGTTCCGGTACAGTTAGTCCAACTAGTGCAACAAAATCACAGTTAACAAGTGGTGTTACTTTAACTTTATCGCCAAATGTAACATTAACAGGAACAATAAACAGTTCAGATAGCTGTACAGGTGATCAAGCTACAGTTCAGATACCTCAATCAAGTTGTAATAGTGTAACAGCTTATTATACAACTGGTAATCCAGCAACAGATACAAGTGCTGCAAATGATTTATGTGGTAACGGGACAGCAAGATCACTATATATTAATGGTACAACGCTTGCAAATTCTACACAAGTTTATACAGCAAGTGGTTGTGGAACATTAATGTCAGGAACAAAATATTATTCAACAGACAATTCAAATTATTATATATGGAATGGTTATTCATTAGCTGGGCCATATAATCTTAACTGTCCATAAAATAATGTAATAATAAGAATATGAGCTTAATAACATTACAAACAACATTTACAAAAAATACTTCACTGCAAGTGGGAGATATTATATATTTTTTAGATACAGCAGGTGGAAGTGATGTTATTAAAAAAATAGGATCTGTACAAGAAATTGCAGACAATTATATAGTTTGCAATGCAACCGGTAATTTATCAGGTTTAACACAAACAAGTTATATTTTCTTTGGTAAGGATAACACAAAAAATACATCCGGTATAATAGGTTATCATGCTGAAGTAGATTTAATAAACGAATCAAGAGAACATGCGGAACTATTCGCAGTAAATTCAGAAATATTTATAAGTAGTAATTAAAAAAAAATAAAAATTATGGTATCATTTGGCAGCAGCGGCGGTGGCGGCGGTGGCAACGAAAAAAGCTTTTTCGGCAATTTAATAGGCAAGGTGGGCGGATTATCTGGTAACGCTATATCAGGTGGTATAAAAGCTATTGGTAGTTTATTTGGAGGTAGAAGAAGAAGGCGAAGAGAAAAAGCAGCTAGAAATGCTTTTCAAAACGAGTTATCTGCATACAGAAATATGGAAATTACAAATCCATATGATAATTTAGAAAACCCTTATGAGGAGTTAAGAAATGAATTATCAAATTTAGAAGTTTCAACTGAAGCAGCTGATTTTCAAGCTCAGCAACGACAACAAAGTTTAGCCCAAGGCTTAGATGCTTTTAGGGGCGCTGCGGGAGGCACTGGGGTAGCTAGTCTGGCTCAAGCTTTAGCGCAAGAACAAAGAAAATCAATGCAAGGCATCGCTGCAGACATAGCTAAACAAGAAACCATGAATACAAGGTTGCAAGCGCAAGGAGCACAACAATTAGGTTTAGCGGGTGCAGGGGCAGGTGTTGATTTACAAAAATTAGAAGGCATGGGTGCTACTGAGCAACAAAGACAACAAATAGCTAGGCAAGAAGGATTAATGGGAATAACAGCGGGTGAATATTCAGCTGCTAGTAAAGCTAGGTCAGACGCAACAAGCGCTTTAACTAGCGGTTTAGGCAAAATGTTTGGAGGGGATTAAAATATAAAATTACAATTATGGCATTAAACGCAGCAACATTAAACGCAATACAGAAAGCCCAATTAGGATTTGAGCAAGGGGTACAAGCAGGATCAGGTTTTTCTCAAGCTTTTGATACAGCATATAAAACTAAAGTTGAAAAATTAGCAAAAAGAGCCGAGCAGGAGGAAGAATATAGATTAGCTTCTATGGATTTAATTGATCAATACGAAGCTGAAAATGAAAAGCTAGGTATATTTAGCTCAGTAGCTACAGAAAATATATTGAAACCCGCTAAAAACAAGTTATTCGATGTTACCAATATCCAGTCAAAAGTGGACCAAGAGTTAATGGAAAGAGAAGTGGGAAAAGAAATGTCGTCTAAAATGAAACCTTTAGCTGACGCTAATTTATATTTACAGGGGCTAATTAAATCAAATGCAGACGTAAATTTTAGCAATAGCTTATCCGATGAGCTAATTGAGTTAAATGGCAAGCAATATAATAAAAAAGATTTTTTACAAGCTCTTGGAACAAACCATACCGCTAAAGATTTAAATACTATTTCTTTTAAATTAGGTGATGAAACTATAGATTTACCAATTAATAAATTGAAAGAAGAACAATTTAAGTATAGCAATATAAACACGGAAACATTAGCAGACCACGATACAGCTATGAATAGATTTACTACAAGCGCAAGACAATCTAATTTTACAGGAATGCAAGTGGATAATATGGTTAATCAATTTTTAATAAATCAGCCTGATTCAGTTAAAAGAGATTTAGCTTATAATTATTACCAAAAAGATGAAGATGATAAAAATAAAGATGTTGAAACTTTTTTAAAAGAAAGAATGAAAAGTAAGATACAATCTGGTTATGCATACAAACAGCCTGAGGTAGAGGAGGAAGAAGAAGAAACAGAAACAGATACTCCATATTTTACAGCTCAAAAAAGCATGCTTGACAAAATTTTATCAACAAATAAATTAGGAGAAAACATGTACAGATTAGGTGAGTCTCCGGGAATTAGTTATTATAAGTCAAATGAATTTAAAAAAATGCTGCCACCTCAATTAACGTATGTTAAAGAAGGGGATGTGGTACAAATTCAAGATAAGAAAAATACAAATATAAATCATATAATAGACCCTGAGTTGAGCTTGGAGTATAATATAAACCAATTAGAAGCTTTATTAAGATCTAAGAAACCATAATTTATGAAATATCAATTTAATTTAGGTAACGACGAACTAGTTACTATAGACAAAGATAAAGTAGAAGAATTTACTACTACTAATCCCGATGCTAAGTTTGATTCATTTGTTGATGATGATGCTGTGGGAAAGACAGACCCTTCACCGGAGAAAAAGGATGCACCTGTGGAGGACAAAGATATGGCATCCAGATTGGAAGATGGTTCATTGGTTTATCAAGAAAAACCTATAGATGATGTTGTAAAAGCAATTCAAAACGCTGAAGAAAAAGGTGAAGCTGTTGTATTACCGCCTGATTTTAGCGATTTAAATACTATAGCATTAGACGAAGTTATAATTACAGATAGACAATCAAAAATTAATAAACAAAGAAAAGCTATAGAAGATTTAACAAACATTACTTTTCCAACATTTGATGAAGAAGCTTTATTAAAAAAACAACAAGGTGAAATATTAGAAGATCCTGGTGTTATTGTAAAAGCAGAAAGAGAAAGAAATGTTATTAATGAAAAAACAAAAGAAGCTAGAGAAGCAGTAGGAAAAGATAAAGCCCCTGAGGACCTCAAAAGTTTAACAAATACTCTTGGTAATATAATACAAGATTTTGAAACAACATTACCAGGGCTTTATTCTTTAATTGGAACAGGAGCAAAAATAGGTTTAGAAGCTTTTAATGTAGATACAAGTGATAAAACTTTAGAAGGCAAATGGTATAATAGAGCTATAGCTAATTCTATAACAAATCAAGCTAAAAATCAACCTTATAGAACAACTATGTTTAATGAAGTTGATACCGTACAAGACGCTATTGCTGTTGCTGGTGATGGAGCTGGATTTTTTTTATCTTCAATAGCAAAAGCTAAAACAGGGGTTTTATGGGCAGATATATTTTCTAAACAAATTCAAAAATATAATGAAAATAAAGCTAATGCGGCTGGCGTATCTTTAGAAAAACTATACGAAGACGGAAGAGGAGAATTATTAGTGCCAGCTGTTGGCGCATATTTTAGCTACTTTATAGAACAAAAACAATTAAAAAGTTTAAAAAATTATTGGGATACTGTGCCTAATTCTGTTTTAAAGCAATTAGCAAGTTTTTTTCAAGTAGGTGGTAAAAACGGGGTGCAGGAGTATTTACAACATGTAAATGAAGAATTAAATCTTGAAATAGGAAAGTTAAGAGGTGCAGGGTTTCAATTAACAGAAAAAGCATCTGGTGAATATTTATATAATAAATTAATTGAAATAGCAAGTAGTGATCAAGCAATTGATGCAATGGTAAAAGGAGTGGGTGGTGCAAAAGCATTATCTGTGGGCCCAACTATTTCAAATTCATATAAAATTATAACTAAACAAGAAAAAGAATTAACACCTCAACAAGTTCAAAAAATTAGTGAATTTGAAATTATAGCTGCTGATTTAAATCAAAGTAAAAAAACAAGAGATAGGGCAAGGGCTAATGCTAATAAAATAAGATCTAATATGTATAACTCTGTTATGAATAGAGATATATTATATGAACAACTAACACCAAAACAAAAGAAAAAAGTTGATGCTGCTTTTGCAAAAAACAAAGAATCCGAAAGAGAAATTGCAAGAATTTTAAATAGCGGGGCTATATCAGATGCAGCTAAAGAATCTTTTATAACTGAATTAAATGAATCAATAAATTTTAATTATAGTTTAATACAAAACGAAGTTAATATAACTAAAAAAGTTGCTAAAGAAGCTACTAGATTAGAAAAAATAGCTAAAGGTAAGCCTATTACAGTAGATATATATACGAGTGATTTAGATTATAAAAAGAAAACGGGTGCACCAAAAAATTCGGATGCTCAAATTGATCCTGAAAATAATACTATATCTATAAATTTAGAATTTGCTAAAAACATAGGAAAAATAACATCAGCTAAACACGAATTATTTCACCCTGTATTAACAGGTACTTTTTCAAAAAAAGAATTAGCTGAAATGGTTGAGCTGGTAAAAAGCGAATTAACAGAAGAGCAATTAACTAAATTAGAAAAAAGGCTAGAAGCTTATAAAACATCTGAACAAACTAATGACGAAATATTAACCCAAGTTTATGAGGTTATGGAACAAGAAGGTCTTTTGGATAATGTTTCTTTTCAACAAAAAATAGGTAGATATTATACTAATTTTTTAAGAACATTAGGGTTTTCTAAACTTGAAAATTTTGAAAGTGGTAAAAGTGTAAAAGATTTTATATTAGATTATAAATTATCTTTTGATGAAGGAAAGTTACCTGTAGGGACTAAATTGTCTTTTGATAAAAAATCTCAATCAAAAAATTTATTAGATCTTTATAATAAATACGACCAAAACGTAGAAAATATGGTTGTTGAAACTTTTACAGGTGCAACTGATGTTTTAAACACTGAATTTGGTCAGTCTATTGGGGGATTAGTTGAATCAATTACAAAAAGATTATTTGACGGTACACTTCCCGATGTTACAAAAGTAATTGATGAAAATAGAGGAGAAGCAAGAAAACAATTTAAAAGACAGGTTGTAGAAGATGCCGCTATAATGGTTTTAAACGAGTTTGACGCACAAAAACAGTCTATAGATAGGTTTATATCTAATAGATTAAATTTAAGAGCAAATGCGGTATTAAAAAACATGGGTGTAATGCCCTCTGTAGATAAAGGCGGTTTAGGTATTGGTGTTGAAGTTACTGAATCTGTTATTAAAGATACTGATGAGCAAATTCAATTACCGCAAGAACAAGCAAAAACAAGTAAACCATTTGCTGAAAAGCTAGAATTAGATAACGATTTTAAAAATAAAATTGTTAAAGCAGTTGAAAGTACTTTTGGAACTAAATTGCCTAATATAAGTGAAAAGAAATTTAGAACTGAGTTTGAAAAGAAAAACAGAGCAGAGCTAACACCTATAATTCAAGAACAATTAGCTGATAAAAATGAGTTCAAAAAGTTTTTAATAAAAAACTATGAAGCCATATTAGGTAAATTACCTCAAAGAATAGTTAATAAAAAATATAAAAACTTTGGGGCGGCTATTGTTGATGCGGAAGGAAATCAAGTTAGAGCTAAAACAAATGTAGGTGAGGGACAGTTTAAAAAAGTTAAACCGACGCAAGAAGAATTTGTTAATTATTTTACAAGTACAGAATTAGGTTCAAGTACAAGAAGCGATAGAAAACAATCATTGCTTAGGACTATAGTAGATGAATTAAGTTTTGATGCAGCATTAGATGCTATTAGTAATCCCGATGTTATAACTAAATTAGAATTACAAGGTATAGATGTTAATAAAGCTTGGACAGAAGAGCTTAAAAAAGCTATAGAAAGAGATCAATTAAGTGTAGATGATTTACAAAATAGAAATAAACAAGCAGGTATAAAATATAGTAAAGTAATTAATGAAGCTGAAAGCCAAGGATTAAATAATAAGCAAATAGATGATTTCTTATCTATATATTTAAAAGATAAGAATAAAGCATATGATAAAAACCCTGATCTGTATGTAGCTGTTGAAGAAGATTACGCTAAAAAACAAGGAGTTGGTGTTGAAAAAAGACAAGGGGATATAATAAAGCTTGCTAATAAAAATAATAAAGGCTTTTCAATGGTTTCTACAGCTGCCGGTAATGATAATACTGTTATTGATTATCAAGTAAAAATAAATGGTAAAGCAGAAGGAATAGAAAATAAAGGGGGTGCTAGCTCTAGAAGTACAAATTATGGGCAATTAGCAAGAATTTTAGGTAATACTGAAAACTTAAAAACTAATAATGGTAACATATTAGCAGAAGATGTATTAAAAAGAAAAGAAGCGCAACCTTTTATAGAAGCTTTAGACAAAATAGCTGAGGTTGGCTCAAAAATATTGGGTATTAAAAAAGAAGACTTTGATTTTACATCTCAAAATACAAAATTTTTAGTTGACACAGGGCACGCTAAACAATGGGATGAAAAAATTAAAATGAAAAAAGGTAAAGGCCCACAAGCTGAAGTTGAAAGAAATGGTAAATTTTCTGTGCCCCAAGAAATTGTTAAAAATTATTATAAAACAAAAGACGCTAATTTTCCAGGTACTGGATTAGTAGATGAAGGATTATTATATTCTTTTAATGGAACAACTATGGGTGTTAATGCTCCTATACTTGAATTGTCACCTGTAATTTCTTTAAGAATTAGGAAAGAAAGAGTAAGGGAAAACGGTGTTTTTAAAGGAGGTTTTTTCCCTAAAATTATAGCAGAATATAGAGCTAATAATATAACTAAAGAAAAAGGAATTGATATATCAACTTTAGAAAAAGCAGAGCAAGCATTTTCAAATATAAAATATAGTAAGGTTGAAGATTTGGAAAAAGAAATGAACTCAATGATCGAAAGAAAAAAAGATATTGGAGCTGAAACAACTTTTTCTGAACCACAAGCTAGGAGGCTTGGGCAAAGAGCAGAAAGAATAAGACTATTCGTGCCAAACACAGCGGAAGACTTATTAGGGTTAACCTATAAATTTCTAGGAAAAGGAAAACAAGGGGATGAGGATATGAAGTTTTTTAAAGATAATTTATTTGATCCTTTAACCGCGGCTAATATAGAATTTGAATCTGCGCAACAAGAATCTGAAAGATCTCTAACCGCTGCAAAGGATATAATAACCAAACAAGGTGTTGATTTAACAGAAGAAGCTATAGATGGGTACACTAATGATCATGTTATAAGAATTTTTATGTGGAACCGTAGAGGTTTTAAAGTTCCAGAATTAGACCCTAATACTAAAGGTGATAAACCTGGTCCTGAGCAAGCTAAAATAGTTAGATATGCAAGACAAAATTTTGATATTGTAACTATAGCAGATGCAATAGAAAGCGCTTATCCAGATTTTCAATACGGTAAACCAGACAAACATTGGGTAACAGGAACCATTACAACTGACTTATTAGAATTCAACAATGTAACCACAAGAGAACAAGTGTATGAAAAATTCTTTGATAATGTTCAAGGTATGTTTGGTAATTTTGATAAACGAACAGGTAGATTAACAGGGCCTATAGCTAATAAAATTAGAACAGCATACGGTAATACATTCATGTCCGCTTTAGAAAGCTCAATGTTTAGAATTTATACAGGTAGAAATAGATCATATAATTTAGATAAGCAGGGTAATATTATTTTAGATTGGATGAATAATGCAATAGGTAATATAATGTTTATTAACTCTAGGTCTGCTTTACTGCAAACTATTTCAAATATAAACTTTACTAACTGGACTGATAATAACCCTTTGAAAATAGGTGAAAGATGGTTAGATAATAAACAATTTTCAGAAGATTTTAAAACAGTTTTCTTTTCTGATTATTTAAAAGCTAGAAGATCAGGATTAAGAACGGATGTCCAAGAACAAGAAATAGCAGAGGCTGCAAAGAATTCAAAAAATAAAGTTAGATCTATGATAGCTGTAATTCTTAAAAAAGGTTTTATGCCTACCCAATATGCTGATAGTTTTGCAATTGCATTAGGGGGTGCTACTTTTTATAGGAATAGAGCCAACACATATCAAGAACAAGGGTTTGATAAAGCTGAAGCGGAAAGAAAAGCTTTTGCCGATATGCGTGAAATAGCTGAAGCAACACAGCAATCTGGTAGACCTGAAAAAATTTCTATGGAGCAAGCTGGTATGGGTGGAAGACTTATATTGGCTTTTCAAAATACACCTATGCAATATAATAGATTAATGAAAAGATCTATTCAGGATTTATATAATGGAAGAGGTGTGCCAAGAGAAAATATAAGCAAAATAATTTATTATGGTATTGCTCAAAATGCTTTATTTTACTCAATGCAACAAGCTTTATTTACTGTAATATTTGATGATCCTGAAACAACTGAAGAAGAAAAGAAAGAAAAGAATAGGTATTATAGATTAATAAATGGTATGTCGGATTCAATATTGAGGGGAGCAGGTATATTTGGGGCTATAGTATCTACAGGTAAAAATACATTGTTAAAAGTTTTAGAAAGAGAAGGTTTTGATGAAAAAGCAATTGAAGAAATAGCTAATCTTTCTCCACCGCTTGGAAAGAAAACAAGACAGTTATTTGATATAAGAGATAAGTTTCAATATAAACAAAATAAAGAAAAAATAAAAGAGTTAGGGTTAGATACCAGAAATCCTGCTATATTAGCCGCTGGTGATGCACTTTCATTTGGTATTAATTTACCAGCAGATAGAGCATTAAGAAAAATTAATAACGTAAGAACAGCAATGGAAAAAGAAACCGAAATGTGGCAGCGTATTGCTTTATCATTAGGTTGGAGCGAGTGGGAGCTAAATATAGATAGAGATAAAACAAATTCATTACAGCCTAAAATAAAGGGTGGAATAAAAGGAGGAGTTAAACAGTCAAAAATAAAATAGTTATGCCAAAAGACGCGTGTTATAAAAAAGTAAAAGCAAAATATAGAGTATTCCCATCTGCATATGCAAGTGGAGCAATAGCAAAATGCCGTAAGGTTGGTGCTGCCAACTGGGGCAATAAATCTAAAAAGTAATGGAAGAAAAATTTAAACCACACATGATGTATTGTAAAAACGGTAAAGACGTTAAGGCAAATACATACAAGCAACATTTAGCATTAAAGAAAAAAGGCTGCGGCCATTCTAAAGTTAAAAAATAATGGCTGTTCGTAAAACAAAAGAAGGAGCAAATCTTAAACGCTGGTTTAAAGAGAAATGGGTTGATGTCCGTACAGGCAAAGCTTGTGGTAGACGTAAAGGCGAAAAAAGAGGTACGCCTTATTGCAGGCCTAGTAAACGTATATCTAGTAAAACAGTAAAGACTGCGTCTGAAATGAGCTCATCTGAAAAAGCTAAAAAGATTAGAGAGAAAAAAAGACTGGGCCAGCCAGCTGGAAAGCCTAGAAGAGTGTCAAACACTAAAAGAAGAAAGTAGTATGGAAAAGATAAGTGAGCACGTTTCATATAAAGAAGGTATTAAATCAAATACAGCAATGAGATTAAACATTGATAACTCTCCAGGAGAATATCACTTAGGTAATATGATTGGTGTTGCAAATAATATATTTGAACCTTTGCGTGAATGGGTTGGTGGACCAATAAAAATTAATTCTTTTTATAGATCTGTTGCTTTGAATAAAGCGATAGGTGGAAGTTCTAGATCACAACACTGT
>Ga0208793_1000843_pt1 | contig 19126 bp, 11 predicted proteins | sample 17_taG_FD_184092 | JGI IMG/M metagenome (GOLD analysis project Ga0208793, IMG submission 184092) | Marine viral communities from the Subarctic Pacific Ocean - 17_ETSP_OMZ_AT15314 metaG (SPAdes) (version 2) | ecosystem: Environmental > Aquatic > Marine > Oceanic | place: Pacific Ocean | collected...
TGTTGAGGGTGATTTCTTTAAAGGTGAGAGACTTCTGTTTAATGGTGTTCTTGAGAATGCAAGATTTGTCACTGAGTCAACTAATTTCTCACTATCAGATACTAAATCAGTATTTGGTATTGTAGGAGCTGGTAATACATTCACTGCAGATATTATTCAAACTCCGGTTTATGATATTGGTAATGCAACTTGTTCACCAGAGGTTGGTAATTCTTCAAGAATTTCAATTCCAGTAGATCCTGGTTTCTCTTTTGTTGGTATTGTCACTGTTGGTAACCTCGTAAGATTCTCCAGAACTAATCTGGATACTGCAACACTTACCAGAGTGACTGGAGTTGGTAGAACCAATATTACAGTCGAGGGTGTAACAACAGTTCCTGGTATTTGTGACGGTAATCTTCCTACAGGAAGTAGTGAATCTATCTCTAATGTACAAATAATCAGTACTAGAGCTCAAAGAAACGCTGGTTCTGGTAATATTACCGATAACGAATCACTGTATAGTGCATTCCCTAAAAGTAATGTCGCATCTGTAGACCTAATTGACTCTGATATTATTATCAGAAGACAGTATAATACAAATATCACAACTAATTCTACTGCGGTTATTAATGCTGGAGATAATGAAGTATTCTTACCCTTTGACGAAGAAAGATATACTTTAATCCGATCAAATGGTCAGACTGAAGTTCTTACTGAAGATAGGTTTGTATTCACTAACGGATTTGCATCAGTTCAGATTACTGGTCTGGGTACAAATGATGTCAACACCACACTCATTACTACAATTAAAAAAAGTAATGTTACATCTAAAACTAAACTGAATTCTGTCTCTAACAGTATTGTTATTGACAAGTCAAGTTCATCTGCATCTGGTATTGGTTCTACAACTCTTGGTGATGGATTGGTTGCAGGTAATTACCCATTCGGAACAAGAGTACAAGATGAAGTTATTTGTCTGAATACCCCAGATGTAACTAAGATTTATGGTGTATTTCAATCTGATGATGTAGGAGACCCTATTGCTCCATATATGACACTATCTCAGATGGATGGTGTTAGTGGAACAACTAATGATTTACTTATCGGTGAGACACTAACTGGTCAAACTAGTGGTGCCAAGGCAATATATATTGAGAAATTTACAGATACTAAAGTATATTTTATCTACTTGAATAGTTCAACTTTCCAAAACGGAGAAATTGTATCTGGTAATCTATCTTCAACCAATGGTATTGTAAGCAGTGCAAAACTGGGTTCTAAAAACATTACCAAAGATTTCAAGTTCTCTAATGGACAGAAGGGTGGATATTATGATTATTCGAGAATTATCAGAAAGGGTTCTGCCGGAATTCCTTCTAGAAGATTGAGAGTTTACTATCAAACTGCTCATTATGATCCTGCGGATCAAGGTGACATCACCACAGCAAATTCTTATAATAATTTTGATTATGCAAAATTGTCCACGGTAAATGGACATAGAAATTCTGATATTATTGATGCAAGACCCAGAGTAACTGATTATACTGTTGTTGCTGGTGCAAGGTCACCACTAGAATTTGATGGTAGAAATTTTGCAGATGCTGTTGATGGGAATCAGCATAGTTCTAATCACATTATTGCTTCTGATGAAATAATGACTCTTGGTTATGAATATTATCTCCCAAGGGCGGATAGAATTTATATTGATAAATCAGGTTCTATAAGTGTAATTGAAGGTACACCTCAGGATCAACCGAGACTTCCTGATAGTATCAGTGGTGCAATGAATATTGCGAATGTTTTCCTACCTGCATACTTATATAATACCTCTGATGCAAAAATTAATTTTGTAGAGCATAAGAGATATCAAATGAATGATATCGCCAAACTTGAGCAGAGAATTAAAAATCTTGAGTACTACACATCCTTGAGTCAAATTGAGACGAATACTCTTAATTTGTTTGTAGAAGATGCAAATGGCAATAACAAATTTAAGTCTGGTATTTTCGTAGATAACTTCTCTTCCCTTGAACCACAAGATTCTACGATTGGTATTAAGAATAGTGTTGATACTAAGAAAGGTATCCTAAGACCTTCCCATTATACTACTGCAATTAATCTTCAGCTAGGAACAACTGCAATTCCAGGAATTGGAGCAACTTCTGATGCCAATCAAGATTCTCAGTTCGCAGAGATTGTTGGTAATGGTATCAAACAAACCGGAAGAGTTATCACTCTTGACTACACTGATCAATCTTGGTTGACACAACCATATGCAACAAGAATTGAAAGTGTCACTCCTTTCCTAATTCAGTTCTGGCAAGGTACTGTTAAGTTGACTCCAGATGTTGATGTTTGGATTGATGTCAATAGACTCGAAATCAACAATGTAATGATGGAGGGTTCATTCCAGGGTATTGCAGAATCTCTTGGTGCAGAAGTAACGACCAATGCAGATGGTTCAAGAACTGGTGTAAGTCCGGTTCTTTGGAATTCATGGGAAACCGTTGGTGTCAACTTGGATATGTCATTGTCAAATGACCAACAATTCCTTCAAGGTGCATCTGATGTAATATCAAATGGTCTTGTAGACAATCTTCTTCGTGGAAGAGATGTTGGTGTCAATCAAATTGTTGATGCAAGTGATGCGATTGTTAATAACATTTCTGCAAGTGGTGGAATTACACTAGATCAACAAAGATCTGGAACTCAATCAACTGTTAATGAAGTAATTGAGACAGAATCTCTTGGTGATAGAGTTGTAAGAAGAGACATCATTCACTTCATGAGGTCTCGTAATATTGATGTTACCGCAACAAAATTCAGACCTTACACCAGACTTTATTCATTCTTTGATCAAGTAGATGTCAATAAGTTTGTTGTACCTAAGCTGATTGAAATTGAAATGAGCCATGGGGCATTCGTTGTTGGCGAAACCGTTAATGGTAGATTGAATAATGGTGGTTCTCAGCAAAACAATTCGAGTTCTGTTCCACGTATCAACTTTAGAGTTGCAAAGTCTGACCATAAGTACGGTCCATATAATAATCCAACAGATCTTTATGACGAAAGCCCTTATGATAGAAACGTTTTTGTCAATTCTGTATATTCAGAATCTTCTAGTACCGTAAACGTTGATACATTTAGTCTTTCTTCCGAAGATTTCCCACAGTTTAGTGGTTATATCTCAAAAGGAATGGTTCTGACAGGTAGAACTAGTGGTGCTCAGGCAAAAGTCACCAATGTAAGACTCATTAGTGATAGTGTTGGTACTGTACAAGCATCATTCAGAGTACCTGATGGTGCAAACAATGCAAACCCAACGTTTGAAACTGGTAGATCAAGATTTAGACTTACCAGTAGTAAAATTAACAGTCAAATCGAAGGAGCCACGACCACTGCAGGAGAAGGGACATTCTATTCACAGGGTGATGTAGATACCACTCAAGAAGCAACACTCTCTTTGAGAAATGCTTCGGTTGAAACTGAAGACTTTAGTCAACTGAGAACTCTTAGTGATAATTTCACATCTAATACCATTGCGGTTGAAAGTGGATTTGATGTTACGACTACAATCGAGCAGGATATCACAAATATCCAGCAAGATTTTATTACTAATGTCACTAATGTCACTAATGTCACTAACGTTACTAATGTAACACGTAATAACTTTACTACTAATATTGTACGAAGACCCACACCACCACCACGTCCACGCGCGCGTGGAGGAGACCCTCTCGCACAGACATTCCGTGTTGATGATGAGACTGGAATTTTTGTTACTAAAGTCAATGTATTCTTCCAATCAAAAGATGCAGGCACTCCTGCAACTTTCCAACTGAGAGAATGTAAACTTGGAACACCAACAGAGACTGTTCTTGCTTTCTCTGAAGTTGATATTGAACCTGCAAACGTGACAGTCAGTGATGATGGTTCTATTCCATATACCATTACATTGGATTCTCCAGTGTATCTAAATGGTGGAACTGAGTATGCCATGGTTCTACTATCACACTCGGTTGAGTGGAAAGTATGGATTAGTAGATTGGGTGAAGCTGATGTAAGAACTATAGACCAAGAGGCTGGTCAGATTCTTGTAACAGAACAACCTCTTCTTGGTTCTTTATTCAAATCTCAAAATGCTTCGGTATGGACTCCAAGTCAGTATGAAGACCTTAAGTTTGAGATGTTTAGATCTTCGTTTAACCCCTCCGGTAACGTTCAATTCTTTAATCCAAATCTACCTACAGCACTTTCACAGATTGATCCAACTGGTCTCTCTATGAATTCTAGAGAAATTAGAGTTGGTCTCGGTACTACGGTTCAGGATACTGATCTAACTGTAGGTAATACGGTTAAGCAACTCAATATTGGTGCAACAGGAACACTAGTTGCCTTTGCAGGATCTGCAACATCAAATCTTTCACTCACAAACACTGGTAGTGGATATGTACCTGCAAGTGGTAGTCAATCTTATACTGGAGTTGCATTAACATCAATTACCGGTAAAGGACTAGATGCCACTGCAAATATTACCATTACCAATGGTTCTGCTACAGCAGCAACTATAAACAATGGTGGTGTTGGTTACGTAGTCGGTGATGTTCTGACACCTGTCAATCTAGGTGGTGTCAATCTTGGTTCTGGAATGCAACTTTCCGTTGAGTCCATTCTTGGAAACAACACTCTGATACTGAATAATGTTCAAGGTAACTTTGTAACTAATTCAGGTTATCCACTGTACTACGATAATAATACTGGTATTACAACAGAACTTAATTATGGTGTTGGTGGAGATGTAGTTCCAGTTTCCCCAATAAACATCATAACAAATGGTGATTATATCAAAGTGTTCCAGAGAAATCATGGTCTATACTCGAATGTAGATAGACTTGATCTTACTGATGTAGCATCAGACACTATACCAATCGGTCTTGCTCAAGAATATCCATTCAATACTACAACATTCATCACTCTTGATGGTGCAGCAACTGAATTCACTACATTTGAAAATATTGGAGTTGGTGCTACTAACCCTGGTTACATTAAGGTTGGGGACGAAATTATTAGTTACAATGGTATTAATGGCAGAACATTGACTGGTATTGTAAGAGGAGTAGATGATACTACGATTGCAACTCACGATCTGGGAGAACTCGTTAGTAAGTATGAACTGAATGGTGTTTCATTGAGAAGAATCAATAGACAACATCAACTCTCAAATGTCAATGCAAGTGATTTGGTAGAGGCACCTATTGGTTTGGATTACTATTACATCAAAGTTCAGATGAATGTTGGTGGTATTAATAGAGCACCTGGTAATGCAGATGGTTTCCCACCTCTATACTTCAATGAAAGAACTGTTGGTGGTGGTCCAGATGTCGCAGGTTCTTATAACCTACCTTTCTCGTTGATTACTCCAAAAGTAACTACAATCACACCAACTGGTACTAACCTTATCTCTCAAGTAAGAACAGTCTCCGCATCAAGTATTTCTGGAAATCAACAGTCATATGTTGATGAGGGTTACGAACAAGTTAATATCTTCAGTAAGAATTACTTCAACTCTCAGAGAATGATTGCATCACCACTGAATGAATCTCTATATTTGAATAGTGACTCATATCCTGGCCAGAAATCATTCTCCATGTTGTTCAGTATGTTTACTACTGACGAAAGATTGAGTCCTGCAATTGACTTGGATAACGCTTCTGTGGTCTTTACCTCAAACAGAGTAAATAGTCCAGTCACTAATTATGCCGCAGACTTTAGAGTCAATGGCACTGAGACTGATCCAAACTCGTTTGTATATGTTTCTAAGAATATCGTTCTTGAGAATCCTGCAACTTCTCTGCAAGTCATATTGGATGCATACATTTCTAATAACAATGATATTAGATTGTTCTATGCATTGAATCAGGATACTAAACCTGAAGAGACTGTGTTTGTCCCATTCCCTGGATATTCGAACGTTGCAAGTAATGGTGCTATTATTGACATCTCAAACAATAATGGTACATCTGATGTAAGAGTACCCTCTATTGATTCCTATCAACCAGAGCCGTCTATAAACCTCTACAAGGAGTATAAGTTCACAATTGATGAATTGATACCATTTACATCTTTCCGTATCAAGGTAGTGGGTACATCGACCGATCAGTCCAATGCTCCACTCATAAGAACCCTTCGGGCTATCTCGTTCGCTTGATATGAAACAATTAATACCAGTAGAAGGAATGGAAGGTTATTTTAGAGACTCCTCAACCGGAGCCATTCTTAATAAAAATAACCTTGAGTTCCAAGCCTACGTGAAAAATAGAGATAACATGACTAAGGAGAGACAAAGACTTGATTCTCTTCAGAGTGAAGTATTATCTCTAAAATGTGATATGAGTGATATTAAGAATTTACTTTTGGATATTACATCGATGTTAAGACCAGACTATAAATAGTCAATATAGAAGTTCTTATATAAATGGCTCAGCCTACCACCAGACAAGAATTCACTGATTATGTTTTGAGACAACTTGGTGCTCCTGTTTTGGAGGTCAATGTTGCTGATGAACAGGTTCAGGATTTAATTGATGATGCTATTCAATATTTTAACGAGAGACATTTCGATGGTGTTACGCAGGTATACTTAAAGTATCAGGTAACTCAAGACGATATCAATAGAGGTAGAGCAAGACCACCTGGTGCTCCTCAAAATGAAAGTGGAACTACTGGTATTGCATCAACATCAGCAACTGCAAATATTGTAGGTACTGCGACCACATTTACATACTATCAGAATAGCAATTATATACAAATTCCACCTTCAATTATTGGAGTGAACAAAGCATTCCAGTTTGGTGGTGGAATGGGACAGGGTATGTTCAATGTCAAATATCAAATGATGTTGAATGACTTTATCGGTCTTAATGGATGGGGTGCATCTGGTTATGATTTGACATCGTATTCGATGACGATGAGTTACTTGGAGACAATCAACTTTATCCTGAATACACATAAGCAGATTAGATTTAATCAGAGAACTGATAGGTTGTATTTGGATATTGACTGGAGTGAGTTACAGGTTGGTGAGTTTCTTGTTCTTGATTGTTGGGCTGCAAATGATCCTAACGAGTATTCAAGAATTTGGAACGATTCGTTCCTGAAACCATATGTAACTGCTCTTGTTAAAAAGCAGTGGGGTCAGAATTTGATTAAGTTCCAGGGTGTGAAACTTCCAGGTGGTATTGAATTTAATGGAAGACAAATATATGAAGACGGTCAAGCAGATCTTGATAAGATCCAAGAGAAGATGATGAGTACATATGAACTTCCACCTTTAGATCTTATTGGGTAATACATTATGCTCAACCCATTTTTCCTGAACGGTAGTAAAACTGAGCAGAATCTAGTCCAGAGTCTTGTCAACGAACAGTTGAGGATGTATGGAATAGAAGTCTATTACTTACCCAGAAGGTATGTTACAACTAATACTGTTATAAAAGAAGTTATTCAATCTGACTTCACTAACGCATATCCTATTGAAGCATATGTGGATAACTATGAGGGATATACTGGCCAGGGAAGTATTCTCTCGAAGTTTGGTATTGAAAATAGAGATGACTTACAACTCGTCATTTCAAAAGAACGATATGAGAATTATATTACACCACTAATTAAAGATATTCCAGATATTGAACTTTCGACACGACCAAAAGAGGGTGACTTAATATACTTCCCTCTTGGGGATAGGTTATTTGAAATTAAGTTTGTAGAACATGAACAACCTTTCTATCAACTCAAGAAGACATATGTCTATGAGTTAAGATGTGAACTCTTCCGTTATGAAGACGAAGTTATTGATACTGGTATTGAAGATATCGATGACGAGATTGCACAGATTGGTTATATTCAGACACTAACATTAATTGGTGCTGGTAGGTCTGCAACAGCAACTGCACAGGTATGTCCAGCAGGTGCAGTGAGTCAGGTAACCATTACCAATATGGGTAAAGATTATGTGACACAACCTCAAGTTGGTTTCTCTTCAGCACCTCCAGGAGGAATTACTGCTACAGGTATTGCATCACTATCTTATGACTATCCAAATTGTAATGGCATAGGTGGTAGAATTTCTGCTATTCATATGACAGATGCTGGTTGTGGATATACTGTTGCACCTTGGGTATCGATAACTGGAGATACTGGTGTTGGTGCGGCTGCCACTACTGGTATTTCTACAGATGGTTCTGTTCGTAAAATCACAGTTACTGATGGTGGTTCTGGATATATCAAACCACCTAATGTTTCTATTGGTTTAACCGCAGGTACTTATCCATTATTCGACAATACTAATTATTATTGGGATTCTTCTGTTACAACATTCGATTCATTCTACCCATCACCATCTAGATATGCAGTTGGTCTTGCAGCAATTAGTGCAGGTATCGTTACTGCAATTTATGTTATTGATGGTGGTTCTGGATATGATGCCAACCCAGTCGTAATTATTGATCCACCGTTTGTTGATAATCCTGATATTAGTGTTGGTGGAATGTTTGTATTTAATGAGACTGTAACTGGTTCTCTATCTGGTACAACTGCAAGAGTCAAGGAATGGAATGGTGTTACAAATATTATGGAGATCAGTATTGTAAGTGGTAGTTTTGTTCCACAAGAATATATAACCGGTAATACATCTGGGGCAAAGTATGTAATTGGTTCTGTAAATACTGACGATTTAGTCACACCATTTGCAGATAATGATAACATTGAGTCAGAAGCAAAAACAATTTTAGATTTCTCAACATCCAATCCATTTGGTATGCCCTGATAAATAGAAGTATATGTCTTCAAAGTAATGTTTGAATATTTTTACAATGAGATCTTTAGATCTGTAATTATTGGATTTGGTTCTTTGTTCAATGGAATCCAAATTCAACATAAAGATGAGAATGACACCACCTTTAGTGTCATTAAAGTTCCTCTTGCTTACGGACCTACTCAGAAATTTCTTGCAAGACTAAAACAGAACCCGGATTTGAATGCACCGGTTCAAATAACACTTCCGAGGATGTCATTTGAATTTACAAATCTGTCGTATGATTCTTCGAGAAAATCAACTCAAACACAGACTGTAATTTATACAGATCCTGATGGGACAGAGACGAAGAAAGGATATCTTCCTGTTCCATATAATATGACAATTACTCTTTCAATTTACACGAAATTGAATGATGACATGCTTCAAATTATTGAACAAATTGTTCCTTACTTTCAACCGGGTTATACGCTCCCCATTAAGTTCTTGGGTAATCTGAATGAAGTAATCAATGTTCCGGTTCAGCTGGAGAACATTGATATGAGTGATGATTATGAAGGTAATTTTGATACAAGAAGAGCACTTATATACACTCTGACATTCACGGCGAAGACTTATGTCTTTGGTCCTCTCAAGGATGTTTCTGGAGACATTATCAAGAAGGTTACTGTTGGATATGTTGCTGGTTCAACCAGTGGCAGGTCATACGAAAGAGATGTTACGTATCAAGTTACTCCAAGAGCAGTTAAAGATTATGATGGTGTAGTTGCAACTCTACTCTCAGAGAATGTTGACATGGTAGAAACTATAATTGATGTTGATGATGGAACTAAAATTCCAGAGAAATCTTATATTTACATCGGTCAAGAAGAGATGTATGTAGAGAATGTGACAGGAAACAGGTTAGTAGTTAAGAGAGCTCAAGATAAGTCACCACTACAAAATCATTTACTTGGGGAGAAGGTATATACAATAACCCAAGAAGATAATGCACAAATCGAAGTTGGTGACAATTTCGGTTTTGACGGAAATCTTTTCTGAGGTAAATCATGGATAAGTATGAAAAGCTCAATGAAACTTTTGATGTTGAACCAATAGAGGTAGTACCAGAGAAGAATGTTATTGAGAAGCGAATTGAAAGGTATGAAAATTCCAAGGAAGATATTCGTAAAGACTACGAATACACCAGAGGTAATTTATATTCAATCATTGAAAAGGGTCAGGAAGCAATCAATGGAATCTTAGAACTCGCTCAAGAGAGTGAGATGCCAAGAGCATATGAAGTTGCTGGTCAATTAATTAAGAGTGTCTCTGATGCTACTGATAAGTTGATGGATCTTCAGAAGAAGTTGAAAGATGTTAATAAGGAAGAGGAATCGAAAGGACCGACAACCGTCAATAATGCTCTTTTTGTAGGTTCAACTGCAGACCTTCAGAAGATGTTGAAGAATGCAGGTAAGGACCTAAATACCTAAAAAGAATACAATGGCTGCTGAATCAGTAAATATACAAATTGATAAGGGAACAGATTTCTCTCAGAAATTTGTAATGAAAAATCCTGATCAAACAATTATTGATTTGACTGGTTATACGGGTGTTTCTAAAATTAGGAAATACCCAGAAGATTTGAGTACCTCAAGTAGTTTTACTGTCGGGATTGCATCAACTACTGGAACAATTACATTGTCTATGGGTACTACAATTACATCGAATTTGACAGTAGGTAGAAACTACTATGACATCCTTGTAACATCAGGTTCTAGTGTAGTTTCTAAGGTATTTGAGGGTTCAGTTATTGTAAATGCAACCGTATCTGTATAAAAAATGGATAACTTAGGAGATTTCTTTTCTCTTATTGGCGAAGAAAAGAAAAAAGACAAAGAAAAGACTAAAGAAATACTTGGAGAGGTATCCCTTGGAGACCTTTTCTCAAGTTTGAGTGAAGAAAAAAAGAAGGTTAAAGAAAAAAATTTAAAAAAAGAAAAAGAATTAGAAAAAATTAAAAAAGACGCAAAGATTTTTGAAGCGTTTTTGTTTAATGAGACCCCGAGGGTAGAACAAAGTGCGATAAAGGCAGTAAAGGTTCTAGAAACTGAACTGGTAAATCTTAAAAGTACATCTTATAAGTCAATTGATAGACTTATGAGAGGGATTAGTGCAGAGTATAATATTACACCAACCAAATTACATAATCAATTCAAGGAAAAGCATAATCTTATACCTGATGATTGGGTAAAACAACAGAAGGAAGAAGTAGATACTAGTAACTGGAAGGATGATTACAAACCTCTTGAGATAGAAACTGAAGATATTATCACACCAGAACCACTAAAACCAACAGAAGGTCTTGGTAGTGAGATAGTATCTAAAGAAGAAAGTACTATTGATAAATCACTTGAAATTTTGGAACAACTGATTCCAGAAGAAGAACAACTCAATGAGTCTGAAACCGAAATGGCTCGAATGAAGCGTGAGGTTGACCAACTTCGTAAGATGCTTTATCAAACCATTCAGAAGGTTGAAGTCCAAGGTGGTGGTGGTGAAGTCAGACTTGAATTCTTGGATGATGTTGACAGAGACAGTGCCAAGGTCAATGACAAAGTACTTAAGTATCAAACATCTACTGGCAAGTGGGTTGGTGCTGATGCAGGTAGTGTAGTTGATTTAGGACCACTTACAAACATTGCTGCAGCATCAACAACGTCAATTGATAATGGTTTGACTTTGGTCTTTGATGCAGCATCTGGTCAATTCATTGCATCCACTGGCGCCTCTGGTAATGCAACATCTATTGCAGGATATGCAATCACAGGTACACCTAGTGACGATGATGTTCTTACATTCAACGAACCAGGTAATGTATGGGAATACGATTCACCATTCACTATTGTTGATTTGTCTGATGGTGTTCAGGATGGCCATCAAGACTATGGTAGTTTTAGTTAATATACATTTATTAATTAATAAATATAACATAGGATAATTAGTAGATTACGACATGGCATCCCCAACACTTAAGTTTAAGAGAGGTGTTTTTGCTGACCTGCCCTCATTGGCAGTTGGTGAACCAGGATTCACTACCGATAAGTACCAGTTATTTGTCGGTTCTCCTACGGGCAATCAACTTATTGGTGGAGGAGAGTTTTGGAATTTGAATTCTACCACTGTTGGTGGTGGTATCAAACTATACGAAGGTACTAATAATGGTACAGATTTTATTGAGTTAAAATCAAATGATTCTCTGAGTGGTATTACCACATATTCTTTTCCAGTTGCTGGAAGTGGTGGCCAATTCCTCAAAATTCAAAGTCTTACAACCATTAATGGTAACTCGGTTGCCGGTCTAGGTTGGGCAGATGTAGTTACAGATCTTGTTGACGATACTTCTCCACAACTTGGAGGAAACCTTGACCTCAACAGTCGTGATATTACTGGAACTGGTGACCTCAACTTTACCGGTAGTATTACTCTTAGTGGTACTGTCGATGGTAGAGATGTTCTAGATGATGGTCAAGCTGGTGATAATCTGGTAACTCTGAGTGGTGTTGCAAGAGATGCAACTAACCTTGGAACGTTCACTGGAACCACTATTGCTGATAGCGAAACAGTTAAAGGTGCTCTTCAAGATTTAGAAACAGAACTTGAAACTATTGCGGGTGGTGGTGCTCAAGCAGCAACACTTGCGATTGGATCTACTGATACTAACTCAAGTCACTTCCTAACTTTTGTTTCTGATAATAATACAAACCCAACACAAGAAGCGGTAAGAACTGACGCTGGTATTTCTTATAACCCCTCAACTAACACCCTTACGGCAACCAATATTGCTGGAGCTCTAACTGGTGACGTTACTGGTGACGTAACTGGTACTGCTACCCAAGCAGATAAAGTTAAGGTTGTCAAGAACGAAACCACTGGCAACTACTTCTTCACGTTTGTTGACTCGAATAACACGACCCCTGGTTACGAGTCTCTCTACACTGACACTGCTCTCAACCTAAACCCCGCCACTAACATCGTGTCTGGCGGTGGCATGGACATGGTTGCCTACTTCATCAACGGTGTCGAAATCACGGCTACTGCTACTGAACTAAATGTCCTTGATGGTGTAACAGCCTTCTTGGATGAAGATAACATGGCATCTGACAGTGCCACTGCTATTCCTTCACAACAATCAGTTAAGGCGTATGTAGATAGCACCACGGCGGGTGTTGCAGTTACCTTTAATGTTGCTGCCGACTCAGGAACAACTGACTTGTTCCAGACTGGCCAGACACTGAGATTTTCCGGTACTGCGGGTGAAGTTGAAACTGCTGTAACAGACAACACTCTGACATTTGGTCTTCCTGCCACTGTCAATATTACAACTGAACTTGATGTTCCAACTATTGAGACTGGAGCAATTCAAGCGAAGGATGGAACTGCTGCAGTTACAATTGCAGACTCAAATGGTAAAGTAACAGTATCTACTGACCAAGAAGTTCAGGGTACATTTACTGCTGCAGGTTTGGCAAATCTTCAAGGTAATGTAGATATTGGTAACGCAACATCAGATACGGTCACAGTTACTGGTAGATTTGATTCAGATTTAGTCCCATCTACTGACGGTGTAAGAAGTCTCGGTAGTAGTTCACTAAACTGGGATCAAGGTTATATTGATAGAATGCATGGTGAGAGTAGTACTATTACTGGTATTGCAACCGCAACTGAATTTAAGGGAACAACTCTTACATTGACTGGTGGTGGTTCATTCGGTGGTAATGTCAATATCACAGGTAACCTATCAGTTGGTGGTTCTGTCACGAACATTGACGTTGAAGATTTGAGAATCGTTTCTCCTGTCATTGAACTGGGTCTTCAGAGACTTCCCGATGGTTCTCTTCAACCACCTGCAGAGGTAACTACTTACAACAGTGGTGTTGTAATGTACTACAACCACGTTGGTGTCAGTTCTGCTAATGCAAAAATTGCATCGATGTTTGCCGCAGTCAAACCTGGTGGCAGCATGAGAATCGGTTTTGCAACCGATGTTGCAATTACGAATGTTGGTACTGGTGGTTCTGTTGCTTCTGTTACTGCATGGGCAGACATTGAAGCAAAAGGTCTTTGGATGAATGATTGTGCTGGTCAATCTCAGGTTATTTCTTGTTCAGGTTCTACAAGATTCCTTGAGAACATCACTGTTGATGGTGGCACATTCGCCTGATAATATTTGACAACTGAATAAATAGAGGGGACTGAAGGAGTCCCCTTTTTTTATGGAACAAGCTGAACTAAATTTTTACATTAATACGCTACAAAAGAAAATGAATGATTATTTTACGCAAAGTATTGTACTTGAGTCAAAGATTGCTTACCAAAACGATATTATTTCACAACAGAATGATAAAATTAAGGAGTTGAATAAAGCTATTGAGGAGTATCAGGGTCAGATTAAAAATTTTGATGAGACTATGAAAAAATCTACTAGTCGTACCACTCGTAAAAAACCAGAATCTCCATCTGATGGGGGTACATTCTAAATAGGTATATCTGTTATATAACAGATTAATGGTATATACCGCTCGATATAATGGCAAACCCAAAGATTAAGTTTAAGCGATCGGCTGTCGCGTCAAAACGTCCTTCGCTTCTAAATTTAGAGTTAGGCGAGTTAGCTCTAAACACTTATGACGGTAAAATTTTTACTGTGCAAGACACTGGTGGTGTCGGTATTGCCACGACGGTAACTTTAATTAATCCCTGGAATGAAACCTACGGGGAAAATAAAATATCTTATGGTGGTACTGTAACCACTGGTGATATTAATGTCAATGACCTTGATGGTCAGAATATATTCATTACAGGTGTAACTACATCTATTGGTGGATTTATTCTTAGAAATCCGAATGCCGATAACTACTCAAGAAATCAAAGACCACCAGATTATTCAGACAATAGTGGTACACCCACAATGGATGAAAATCCAATTGCGGCTGGCATCTATGCTGATGGTAGTGCTTCTTTCTCTGGAATTGTAACTGCATCTAGTGGTTTTGTAGGAGATTTAACTGGTGATGTAACCGGTAGTCTAACCGGAACTGCTTCTAATTCAAACACTGTTGGTGGTGTTACATCGAGTTTTCTTTTAGATTACACCAACTTTCAGAACACGCCAACCATTCCAACCAACAACAATCAGTTGACGAATGGTGCTGGATATATTACAACAAGTGGCAATATTACTGGTAACGCCGCAACGGCAACTTACGCAATTAATGCTGGGTTCTCCACTAATGCTGGTTATGCACATACTGCAGGTATCTCCACAACATCAGCATTTGCAACTAACTCAAGTTATGCCCATGTTGCTGGTATTGCAACTTATGCGACCACTGCAGGAATTGCGACTAATGCACAAGGTCTGACTGGTATTCCAAATATTTCAGTTAACAACCTCACTGTTCAACAGGCAGATATCAATGGTATAACAACCTTCCACAACAAAGTACATCTATTAGATAATGATGTATTACACGTTGGTGGTGCTGAAGGTGATACTGGCGATTTACAGATATATCACGATACTAACAATAGTTACATCAAGGATGCTGGTACAGGTTCTTTAAGAATTCTTGGTGGTAACACTACATTCAAGAATGCGGCAGACAATAAAACATCTGCTGCATTCAATGTAGCAAGTTCTGTTGACCTATATCATGATGGCACACTGAAATTACAGACTGTTGCTGTTGGTGCAACAGTTGATGGGACAATGTATGCCACTGCTTTTAGTGGTGATGGTTCTGGTCTTACAAATGTAGGTATGGACACATCAAATGTGTCTGCAAACACTCTGGTTGTGGCAGGTGTTGCAACCTTCCTTGGTAACGTTACTATTGGGGGTACTCTGACCTATGAAGATGTTACAGACATTGATTCTGTTGGTATCATCACTGCAAACCAAGGAGTCAATATCACTGGTGGTGGTCTTCAGGTTGTTGGGGTTGCAACATTTAACAATGACATTTATGTAGACCAAATTAGAAGAAAGACTGACAATAGTGCAAATACAAAAATCCAGTTAAATGCTGGACAGATGAAACTTTTTGCAGGTAATGGAACTACTGCAAAGATTTCGCTGAATGGTTCTGTTGCCATCACAACAAACACAACAATTACTGGTGTTCTGACTGCTACATCATTTTCTGGTGATGGTTCTACACTTTCCAATATCCCAACTTCAATAATTGCTGGTGACAATATTAGTGTCAGTGGTTCTACTGGTGCAGTCACAATTACTGGATTAGCAAGTACCGCTAATGTATCCGCAAGCACAGTACAAGCAGGAATTATAACAGCAACAGAACAATTCTATCCACCTTCACTTACCACAGTTGAGAGAGATGGATTATCATTTAATGCTGGAGCATTTATTTTTAATGAGACAGAAAATAAACTCCAGATGTATCTTGGTGGTCAGTGGAAGAACCTTGCCTTTGAACTTGATTCTTACTCTGTTGTTGGTTTATGAGAAGGTAATTGACTTTCTCTCAACAGTTGGAGAACCTTTGACTGCTGTAACACCATTATCATCCAGAGTGATATAGACATCTACATCACTGTACTCACTCCAGGATGCAATGTTTCTATCTCTAAATGTAGATACTCCAACACAATCTGATGCACTGATGTTACCGTTATTGGCAATCCACAGGTCTCTGATTCTGAATGGCCATGGTGCGGGGTCAGCATAATCATTGATAATAGTTCCACCATTCATCGATGATGTATCACCAAAGGTCAGGACTGGATTAGTAGTAGCAGAACTACTGATGTAGGTAGTAGGAGTTGTTGTTGAAATTTTTTCAACACCATTGATGTACATTTTGTAACTTGTTCCATCAAACCTGACCTGAATAGTGTCACCTGCATTTGCAATGTTTGCAGAAGATTGTTGATAACCAATATTAGACCCAGTTCCTGAACTGTAGGGACCGTAGTCAGAATTACCATATGAATAGTAATCGTAGATAGAAAAGGAGATGATAAATATTGCTGCACCAAATGCATGCCATCCATCAGAACCAGACTCAGGACATAACATCTGATTAGAAGCACCAGTCACAATCCAAGGGTCTTCAAGAGTAAATCCGTATGACCAACCGTTATTAGGAGAAGCCTTAGTACCAAAGTTATTCATCAAACCACCAGTTGTGGTAATCTTCATTGCAAAGGCACCACCCATAAAGTGACTATAATTGCCAAATGGTTGATATGCACCATTACCAATTCCTGTTCCAGCACCATATGTAATCTCTGAATATTCTGCTGCAGGTTGTACTGCTGCACCACCATATACCGCATCAGTGATTGTTTGTCCCTCAGTGGCATTAGGTGAACCAACTGCTGTGCCGTCAGCGGCAGTAGAGAAGTTAGCACCATTCACATAAACATAAGTCCAAGAACTACCAACAGTATCATATATAATCATTCTGGAATTATCACCGTTCTTCAGGAACCACCAATAACTATCAGTAGCATTGAAGAGGGCATTACCAGAACTTGCTGAACCAGTATCAAGATTTGCCTTAAATGATTGTCTATTGTATACTCCATCAAAGTCATCAATACCCGCATCAAGTGTGAGTGTTGAATAGTCCTTACCATTACGAAGAGCAGATTGTTCTGTCAAGGTCTGGTCACAGACAGACTCAAGAACTATTTGAGTTCCAGAACCTACATTAGTACCATCGGCGGCCGATGAAACACTGGTCCATTTACGGATAGTCATGTTTCCACTTGACTCTCGTCTATATCCATACAGTTCGTTGTTGGTGTTATCGTAATACAGGGAGTGTTTCTGAGCATCCGAATAAACACTTGCGTCTCGGTCAATAACATATGCTGAACCATCCCATGCAACTACACCATAAGTAGATAGGTTTACAAAAGTTGCATTGTCATCACTATCTGTCATTACAACGTAAGAGTCAGTTCCCCCAAACATTGTATTCATTGTCAATGTAAATGGTGAGATAACAAATCTCACATTTTTTGATTCTGACATTCCAAAGAATGTTGCTGCTCTTAGTTTGACATCATAAGTTCCTGCAGAGGCATTCTGTCCTCCACCCATAATACCAGAGTCATAGTTGATACCAATTTGAATACCTGCATTATCCTCAATATGAAACTTTGCGTTTGCGTCAGATGCTGTAGCAGTATATGAAATCTGATTACCAGCAAAAATTGTGGCACCATAACCAGCACTAGTAATATTAAGTGTAGTCATACCCATACCAAGGTTTCTGACTGTAGCAACATTATTTGCAACAGTAACTGTATAACCTGTACCAACAAAATTGACTTGAGTTACGGATGTCCCAACAACTCTGGCAGTCTCACCTACTGTGGATGCATAACCAATCTGAAGGTCTGTGACAGCAGCACCACTACTTGCACTAATCTGAACACTTCCAGACCCAGAGTTAATACTAATATTAGAACCAGCAACAATGGTAGTTACGATACCAGAAAGTGCCGAACCATCTCCATCTGTTAAGAGAATAGTACCATCAGATGTTGGTAGAGTTACTGTTGCATTACCGGAGTATTGCGAATGTGGTGCTGCCTGAACTCTGGTATAATGTGCATTACTAGTCTCACAGTAGTAATCAATTCTACCTGGTGATGAATCATCACTTACAATCTTAACTTGATTAGTTAATGTTGAAACACCAGTAACAACTAATCTGTCTGCGTTTATATCTGAAGTGGCTGCAATACCAGTAAGTGTTACATCACTTGTCCCAGTAACACTTATATTTCCTGCACCAGTAATTGAAGTAACAAATCCTGATGCAAGGTTTGTACCATTACCTAAGAAGTTATATAACTCACTAAAATTTTTATTTGTCTTATCTCCTGCCTGAAAGAGGGTATCTCCGGTTCCGTCATTTGGAGCAGTACCTGTATTAATACCAAGTCTCGCCATCTTTATTAGGTATCTGTTAGTATTAGTATTTAGTTATAAATAATAAAACAGAACTCTTTCTATTGATATGCAGGAAGGTAATCTACATAAGTGGTTTAAGGGATCCAAGTCTAAAGACGGTAAGTCTGGTTGGGTCAATGTAGTCACTGGTGGTACATGTGCCAGTGATAAACCAGGTGAAGGAACACCTAAGTGTGTATCTTCTTCAAAGAGGGCTAGTATGACTCCTGCTGAAAGGAAGTCTGCACAAAGTAGAAAGAAAAAAGCAGACCCAAACCAACAATCAAAGTCTGGTGCTGCAAAGCCAACTTATGTCAAAACCGATAGTCCTAGGAAAATGAAGGAATCAAAAGAAA
>Ga0208793_1000844_pt1 | contig 19112 bp, 18 predicted proteins | sample 17_taG_FD_184092 | JGI IMG/M metagenome (GOLD analysis project Ga0208793, IMG submission 184092) | Marine viral communities from the Subarctic Pacific Ocean - 17_ETSP_OMZ_AT15314 metaG (SPAdes) (version 2) | ecosystem: Environmental > Aquatic > Marine > Oceanic | place: Pacific Ocean | collected...
TACATATAGATGATGCATGCGAACTTTTGTTTGGATTAATTAATACTCCATATAAAGATAAAATTTTAAATCTTGGGTATGATGAACTAAATATTACAAAAAGAGAATTAGTTAAGGAAATTGAAAAGGTAATTGAATCTAAAGTAGATGCTGATTTTCAAGTTGTAAACGATAGTAGAGATTATTCGGTTAGTTTTGCAAAAATTAAAAAAATAAATCCTAATCATATTCCAAAATCATATTATACTGGTATATGGGATTTGTATGTTGGTGATATCAATATAACTCTTGAAGATTACGATAGTATATTAGATTTTAATAGACCGGCAACTACATCAAAAACATGGTATCTTCAAGAAGAGGGAAAAATAAGTATTCCTAAACTATGGGGAGAGTGGAATGTACTACATGGAAATCCACAAAAATTCATGAGTAAAGAAACATTCAAGGGAATGGTAGCTCCTATAAACAAGCGTGAAAATATAAAATTATATGATAGAAAAAGTATAAAAAATAATAAACATATATACTTAGTTCCTATTTATAATCCACATTACTTTGAATCAAATAAAGATATAGGATTTAAATGTGTTTCTAAAAAATTTATAAGAGATGTAAAAGAAAATCGAGCTAGAATAGTTTTTTATCATACACTTGAAGGATATAGTGGTGGGGATAAAAATAGAGATTTGAAAATTATAAAAAAATGGTGTGATGAATCTAAAATAAAAGAAGAATCTATTTACTACATTTCAGGTAACTTAAAAATATCTGATTCTGCAAAAGAAGAGGGATTAAAAATTAATTGTATAGGAGAATCTGCCTTTGATATATGGTTAAATCCACTAGAAAGACCAGAGGATATAGTTCCATATCATCCACATGAATCAATGAACTTGTATCTATCATATAATAGAAATATGGGAAGAGCTCATAGAATCGGTCTTTGTTCAAAACTACTTGAATATGATTTATTAAAAAGAGGAATGATTAGTATAGGTGAGTTTGATTTAACTGAAGGTGATTCTAAGGTGTATTTTAACTTAAAAGAACTTAGTTCATTAACACCACTAACTATTGATAGAACATTAGATGTAAATTGGGCAAATGATATATCAATATCTGATTTTTTACACACCTTTGTATCAGTAGTTACAGAAACATTATCTGATAATAAAATTTTATTCTTATCTGAAAAAATATGGAAACCAATCTATTTAGGGCATCCTTTTTTATTAATAGGAAATCCATATACATTGAAATATCTTAAAAAACTAGGATATAAAACATTTGATAAATGGTGGGATGAGTCGTATGATAACGATACAGATGTTAACGTTAGAATTCAGAAAGTTGCTGATATACTTGCATTACTAGAAAATAAGTCAGTAGATGAATTAAAAGAATTAAGAAATGAAATGGTAGAGATATGTCGTTACAATCAACAACACTTTAATAAGCAAGTAGATTTACGATATAAATTAGATGCTGGAGATTATAATCCACAACACTCTGTTATTAAAATATTGGCACGTATATTTTACGATATAAAATAAATTATATATTTATATATAAACAAATAACATAATATGAAAATAGGTTTTATAGGAGTTGGTAAACTCGGAAAAGAATCAGCTGAAATAATGGCTGAAAAACATGAAGTAATAGGTTACGATGTAACAAAAGTAGAACCAGCTAATTTCCAGATGGTTTCTAGTATTGAGGAAGTTTGTAAAGATAGAGAACTTATCTTTATTGCAGTTCCAACACCACATCATCCAGACTATGATGGTAGAGAACCTACCTCACATTTACCAAATAAAGATTTTAATTACTCAATTGTTAACTCAGTATTAGATGAAGTAAACAAATACACAAATAAAGAACAATTAGTTGTTCTTATTTCAACAGTTTTACCTGGTACAATTAGAAGAGAGTTTATAGATAGATTATCTAATACTAGATTTATTTATAATCCTTACTTAATTGCTATGGGTACTGTAAAATGGGATATGGTTAATCCTGAAATGGTAATCATAGGAACAGAAGATGGTTCAATGACAGGTGATGCAAAAATACTTTTAGATTTCTATAAAACATTCATCAAACCAGGTACACGATATGAAGTTGGTACTTGGGATGAAGCCGAGGGAATTAAAATATTCTATAATACCTTTATTTCTACAAAAGTTGCATTGGTTAATATGATTCAAGATGTTGCAGAAAAAAATGGTAACATGAATGTTGATGTTGTAACAGGAGCTCTCGAAAGAAGTACTTACAGAATACTTGGACCAGCGTATATGAAAGCTGGAATGGGAGATGGTGGTGGATGTCATCCAAGAGATAATATCGCATTAAGATATATGGCCGAAAACTTAGGATTGGGTTATGATTTATTTGATGCAATTATGTTGGCAAGAGAAGTACAAGCAAAAAATATGGCACTTAAGTTAGTAGAGTTGGCTAAAGAAAATAAACTTCCTATTGTTATACTTGGTAAAGCATATAAACCAGATGTTCACTACTTAGATGGTTCTTCATCTATACTTGTAGGGCATTACTGTAAAGAAGAAGGAATTGTACCAGAATACGACCAACCACATCCATACAAGGCTGTGTATCTTTTAGGACATATGGGTAAACATCATGATTTTAATTTTCCAAAAGATTCTATTGTAGTTGACCCTTGGAGAAGTTTTAAATCAGATACAGTAAAAGTTATCCATTATGGGAACACAAGACAACATTAAAAAAACTTTAAATTTTGTTTATGATTCTTGGGTAGTAAAAGAAAGTTCAACTAAACTTGAAACTGTTCTTATAGATACTCCTCAATATACATTGGGAAATGTTTTAGGAGATGGTGAGTTTAGAGATGAATGGGGTTATTTTGATTTTTATCAAAGGTTTTTCACTACTCAGTTAGGATATCCTACTGATATATTTAATATCAAAAAATACAAAGTATCAGAAGTATATAAAAACCCAAATACTAAATTTTATTATGCTATAAAATCACATTGGAGTTTACATGATATTTTTTCTCAAACTGATTTACCAAGTTCTATTAATAAATGTTTAAGTGAATGTGATAATATAAAGTTTTTATATATAAGAGAACATGAACCTGAAAGTTTAAACGATGTTACTTCAGTAATAAATTATTTTAAAAAAAATAACATATCTGATAATAAATTAATTATTATTTCAAACAATCCTAAAATAAAAGATTACAAAAAATCACTAAATGCAAACTTTGAATTTTTTAGAACAAATCTTTTACAAATAACATCTTCAAGTGTTTGGAATGAATTGGGTTCTTCATATACTAACGAAAAAAGTGGAAAGTTTTTTTCTTGTTTTAATAAAACACCCAAACAACATAGAATTGCAACATTAATAGAATTAGAAGATAGAAACATTCTTAAAAATACTAATTGGTCTATGTTATTCAATTATGCGTATCAAAAAAACATGAAAGAATTTCATCATACTCAGTTTGATTGTTATATAGATGATGTAAATTCTAAAAAAGACCTTATAGATAGATTTGTTATCATGGAATCTAAAAAAAGTGATTATGAACAAAGTATTAAATTAGATGGATTTGGGTTTGCAAGACCAGATATTAATATAGGAGGAGCTGGTGGAGCCTCTGGCGGAGTAATGGTGCCGGAATCAAATCAAAACCATGAAAATTCATATGTAAGTATTATTACAGAATCTTGTTTTAGTGATTATATGGATGTTATTCATGTAACTGAAAAATCAACAAGACCTTTCTTTTACTATCAGTTTCCAATCATATTAGCAAGTAAAGGACATATAAAGTTTATGGAATCAGAATTTGGTTTTGATTTTTATAGAGATATTATAGACCATTCGTATAATGATATAGAAAATGAGAAAGAAAGATTTCAAGCAACATTAAAAGAAATTGAACGAATAAATAACAATCAAGATTTATTCAAAACTTTTTTTAAATCAAATAAAGAAAGATTTGAAAAAAATAAACAGATAGTTAAAAACTTTCCAAACAATGACCAAGATATTAAATATTTTATAAATAATTTATGAGTAGATTAATTACATTTGGAGATAGTTGGACAGCAGGACATGGTGTAGAAACTGAAAAAGAGTATAAAGAAAATCCAACTCCACCAAAATTTATAGAAAAACTTAGAGAACAAAATTCTTTTCCTAAATGGCTTGGAAATTTGCTAAATATTTCGTATATTAACCTTGGGGTATGTGGTTTTGGAAATGAATACATTTTTAATTCAGTAAAAGAAAACTTAAAATTTATCAATAAAGATGATTTAATAATTATAGTTTTTTCGTACCCACATAGATATAAGAAACATAACAAATATACACCAGAAGAATTATTTAAAAAATTTGAAACAATTCTTTATGGATATAAAAAATTTTACTTTAATGGATTTTATCCATTTATAGAGAATGCAGATTTTAATTTTCCAAAGTATTATATAAATCCAAAAGGAACATTATCTTACCAACTTCAAGTTGAAGAAATGGTAAATAAAAAAGATGTTTGGGAATATGGTAGTAAAATGGTTTGGAACGATGAAGAAAATTACTACGAAGGGGATTATCATCCAAATTTACAAGGATATAAATTAATAGGAGAGTATATTTACAAAGAAATAGAGAATTTATTATGAAAGTACTAATAACAGGAGTTGCAGGTTTACTTGGTAGTAGATTGGCAGATTGGATTATAGAAAACAAACCAGAAGTAGAGGTTATTGGAGTGGATGATTTAAGTGGTGGTTATTTAGAGAACATTAACCCTAAAGTTGAATTGTGGCAAATGAATATCACAGAACATCCAATTGAAAATCTATTTGAATTTCATAAAATTGATTATGTTTTTCATTTTGCAGCTTATGCTGCTGAGGGATTATCTCCTTTCATTCGTTGTTTCAATTATGATAATAATTTAAAAGCAACTGCTAAGATTGTTAATGAATGTATTAAACACGATATTAAAAGATTGGTATTTACTTCTTCCCTTGCAGTATATGGACATGGTATTGGTGGTATTTTTAATGAAGACCAACAACAAGCACCAATAGACCCATATGGAGTTGCAAAATATGCTTGTGAAATGGATATTAAAATAGCCAACGAACAACATGGATTAGATTATTGTATAATCAGACCACATAATGTATATGGTATTAAACAAAACATATGGGATAAATACAGAAACGTATTAGGGATATGGATGTACCAACATTTAAATGGTGAAGATATAACAATTTTTGGAGATGGTGAGCAAACAAGAGCATTTAGTTATATTGATGATATATTAGAACCCCTTTGGAATTCTGCTATAAGACCAGAAGCAAGTCAAGAAGTTATTAATTTAGGTGGAGTGGAAGAAATATCCATAAATGAAGCATCTTCGTTACTATTACAAGTTATAGGAAAGGGAAAACGAGGTTATTTAGAAGCAAGACATGAGGTCAAACACTCAATACCAACATATCAGAAATCAATTGATTTGTTAGGATTTGAACATAAAACTTCTATGAAAGACGGATTAAAACAAATGTGGGAATGGGTTAAAGAACAACCAATGAGAGAAAGATTCGTCTGGCCTGAATATGAATTAGATAAAGGAATGTATTCTTATTGGAAAAATAAAAAATAATGCCAAAACAAACAAAAGAACATATTGAGATATGGAATGATTTTCTTTTAGAATATAAGAAAAAATTAAAAAACTATGTTCCAACAATTTTTGATGATAGTGATTATTATGCTGTTATCGTTGAACCAAGAAATCACAAAGATTTAGAAATCATTTGTAAAAATGTAATGTTTTATCTAAATGAAAGTAGTTCTGATATAAAATGGGGATTGAAAATATACCATGGAAACAAAAATGAACAATTTGTTAAGGATTTTACACAAAATTGGAACAATGTTCAGATAGAAAACTTAAAAGTTGATGATTTAAATGGTATTTTGTATAACGATATGTTTAAAAGTACTGAGTTTTGGAAAAAACTACCATCAGAAAATATTTTAATCTTTCAAACAGATGCTATTTTAACAAGATTTGGTATAGATGAATTTATTTCATACAATTATGTAGGTGCACCATGGATTAGATACCGAGAAGGTAAGATTGTTGGTAATGGTGGATTATCATTTCGTAAGAAATCAAGAATGATAGAGATTACAGATAAATACAATGATGATGAAATCACTATGGAAGATATATATTTTTGTAAATACCTTAAAGATGAAGATATTGCACCTTATGATGTTGCAAAGAAGTTTTCTGTTGAGGATGTTTACTATGAAAATCCATTAGGATTACATCAACCAAAAGTAGAACCAAATAAATTAAAAAAAATACTAAATGAGTTACTTTAAAAACAAAAAAATAACAGTTACAGGTGGAGCAGGTTTTCTTGCAACACACTTTATCACCGAATTACATAAGTTGGGGGCAGATATCACTACTCACACTTATAATTCACCACTACAAGTTAGTGAAGAGATACAAAAAGATATAACAATACTAGAAAACATTGATTTAAATAATATTGATGATGCAATCACACTAACAAAAGGTTCAGATTTGGTAATTCATTGTGCAGGTCATGTTTTACATCCTGGTTCAGTAAGAACTGATATACAAGGTTCACTTGGAAACATCACCTTACTTGGAAATGTACTTGATGCGTGTGCTAGAAATGAAGTAGATTCGTTTTTCGACCTAAACTCATCAACTGGTTATCCTGATAGAAGATATCCTGTGAAGGAAGATGAGTTTTGGGATGAAGAACCTTATATTGCATACTTTGGTTATGGTTGGATGAGAAGATACAGAGAAAAATTGATGGAACATACTTCAAACTTCTCTAACTTAAAGATATTCTTAGGTAGAGGTTCAGCAATCTTTGGACCAAATGATAATTTTGATGTAAAAACTTGTCATGTGATACCTGCAATCATAAATCGTATGTTGGGTGGAGAAAATCCATTTACTGCTTGGGGTTCACCTGATGTTGTAAGAGATTTCTTGTATGTTAAGGATGTAATTAAGGGAGCATTAACAATAATCGAACATGGTAACCCTATGGAACCGTATAATGTTGGATATGGAGCTCCAATCACAGTAGGAGATATCGTAAATACGATTCAAAAGGTATCTGGTCTTTCACCAGAGATAGTTTGGGATAATTCTAAACCAACAACTATACCTTTTAGAATGGTGAGTACAGAAAAAATCAATAATCTTGGATTTAAACCAAGTTATTCATTTGAAGAAGGTATATCAGAAACAATTGATTGGTTTAAAAATGAAAAATAAACTGTATATAAGTGGAGATAGTTTTTGTATGGCTCGAAACTATCCTTATCCTGGTCCACAAAGTGGAGACTTCTACTTTTGGGTTGAAGATTTATCTGATTATTTCAAAGATACCCATGAGATAATCCTAGATTCAGAAGGAGGTAGAGATGCACAAACTATAATTGATAATTGGATAAAAATATTACCAACTCTAACATCTGATGATATTGTAGTAATATGTATTCCTCCTTTTTTTAGATTTAGAATTCCATGGGAAAAAGAAGAGTATGAAACCGTAAAATGGAGTGGAGGACAAGTAACAAATAGATTTATATCATATCTTAGAAAGTATAACGTAAACAAAAATATTTTTTATTTAAATAACCAACCAATATCAAAAAAAGAATTAGATGAAAAAATAAGATTCTTTGAAACTGTGTATTTAAATAATGATTCTATCGAACTAAATTATAATGAGGTTATTGAAAGTTTGTATAATCTTACACCATGTAAAAAATATCTATTTTCATGGGATGATATGAAGAATAAGACAAATGTAATAGAATATAAAAAAGATATTACCGAAAAGATAGGATGGAGTACTCGTGCAGATTTATATAAAGAAACAAATGGAAAAGCAGGATGGGAAGGTGATTTTCATTGGGATTATAGATTTGAGAAAACATTTTTTAAGTATTTAATTGATAAATTTAAGTAATAATGAACGCATTAATAACAGGAATAACAGGAATGGTTGGTTCTCATTTGGTAGACTACCTTATTGAGAATACCAATTGGAATATCTATGGATTTATACGATGGAATGATAGATTAGATAATTTAGAACACCACTTTGATAGAATTAATAAAAAAGATAGAATATTTCTTATCAATGGTGATTTAAATGATTTACCATCAGTACAATCAGCCGTACAACACGCTGAACCTGAATATGTATTTCATTTAGCTGCTCAATCGTATCCAAAAACATCTTTTAGAGCACCACTTGAAACTTTACAAACAAATATTATTGGAACTGCCAATCTTTTAGAATCTGTAAGAGATTATGCAGAAGATGATGTTGTAGTTCATATATGTGCATCATCTGAAATATTTGGTAGAGTACCAAAAGATAAATTACCAATAGATGAGGAGTGTTCAATACATCCAGCATCCCCATATGCAATTTCAAAAGTAGGAACAGACCTATTAGGTAGATATTATGCAGAAGCATTTGGTATGACTGTAATGACAACAAGAATGTTTACTCATACAGGACCAAGAAGAGGAGATGTATTTTCAGAATCAACTTTTGCAAAACAAATTGCAATGATAGAAGCTGGATTACAAGAACCTACAATATATGTTGGTAATTTAGATTCACTTAGAACTTATGCAGATGTTAGAGATGCAGTAGAAGCCTATTTTTTATTGGTAACTAAAAATCCAATCGGTGGTGAGTACTATAATATTGGTGGTGAGTACACTTGTAAGATTGGAGATATGTTAAACTACTTAATTTCACAATCTACACGAGATGATATTACAATTGAAGTAGATACTGATAGATTAAGACCTATTGATGCTGATTTACAAGTACCAAATACAGAAAAATTCAGAAAACACACAGATTGGAAACCAAAATATACTTTTGAAGAAACTATGAATGACCTTTTAGAGTATTGGAGAGACCAAGTTAAAGGTGGTAGAAAATTTTTAAATAGATAATGAATATAGTAGAAGATTTATATCAGTTACAAGTTGAATTCTTTAATGATATACGATACTCTGGTAATTCAACATTTATTGATGGTGAAAATACTGCATTAGAACACTTTCAAGCGTTATATACCGATGATTTAAAATTTAATTTAAGATTATCAGATGATATCATCTTTAATCCAGATGAAAAATTTTATTTTATTTGTCTACTATCATATATGCAAGTGGAAGATATTATAAAACAATATTCTATTGATAGTAATTTTTTAAAAAAAATAAAAGAGTTGCTAAAGGAAGATAACTTTAGATTGGTACTTTTAGATGTACATGAAAGCTATAAACATGAGGAGGTAAAAACGTTATTCAATTTATTTGATGATGGTCATGAAAAAATTATTTTTATTAACAATGATTCTAATTTAAAAAATTTAAATCATACACCATATGTAAAGACATTGAAAACAAACTTTCTATGGAATAATGATACTGCATTACCATCTCCAAAAATATTCACATCAGCGTGGAATGAAGAAAAAAGAAACAAAATGTTTTTGTGCAATAATAAAGAAGGAAAGGAACATAGATTTCTTACAATTTCTTTATTAGATATGTACGGACTTTTAGATAATACAAATTATTCTTTTTTAAAAAAACCACAAATTGATACAAATTTTAAAGGATTAAAAGATTTTAGAAGAAAAGATTTTAAAGACTTAGAAAATTATCTAAAAATAAATTATAATAGATTGCAAAAACCTAAAGTAAGTGATTTTGAAATACATAATGATGCTTTTAAAAATGTTGAAAATTTAATAGAAACTAATCACAATTTTGCAGGAGAAGTTAATACTGATGATTATAAAAACTCTTACATAAACATAGTAACCGAATCAGTATATTGGCATAATGCTATTCATATAACAGAAAAATCTTTAAAACCATTTTATTTACCTATATTACCTATATTTGTTGCATCTCCCAACCATGTTAAAACTTTAAGAGATGATTATAGTTTAGATTTATTTGATGATTTTATTAATCATGATTATGATAAAGAATTGGATAATACAAAAAGATTAAAAATGATTATTGAAGAGTGTTTACGATTGAGTAAATTAGAAAATGAAATAATACATTTTTACAAAAACAATAAAGATAGATTTTTAAATAATAAAAATACTATATTAGAATTTACAAAACAAAAAGATAACCATATCGTTGATACTATTTTAAAGTTTTAAATATATATAGATATACAAACTAGTGTAATGAAATACAATTTTATAATAGATGAAAAAGTATCTGGAGAAGCATGGGAAGACTCTTTAGAATTGATTGATTCTTTTTTTGACAAAGAAGAGATTCAGATACACGATTGTAATATTACTAATAAAGAATTAAGTTACATTTTTGTTATCGGTGTTCGTGGATACCCATCTCATTGTTTAAATAGTGTAACAAAACAAAAGAATTCTGATTGGCCAACAAATAAAAATGGTCAAATAGAGATACCCAAATCAATAATTGATAAGTATCATTCTGGTTTTAAAATCTCCTTTTTTATCTTTTCAACAGATGAATGTGATAATCCTGATACAGTAGAAATATTTTCTGATTATATGGATTATTTAAACATAAATCAAAAACATCTTTATTTATCAACAGGCAATGAGTTACTTAGTAAAAATAAAAAAGAATACAATAGTGAAATTAATGTAAATACAAATAAAATTCTTTTATCAAAAATAAGTAATGTGATAGATTCAAACACAGATTATACTTTTACTGATAGTAGAGATAAATTATTTCAATGTTATAATAATATGTTAAAATCTCATCGATTGGGAATATATACTTTTTTTAATAAAGAAAATTTAATAGATACGGTGGATTTAAGTTTGTTAGAACATCAATCATTTGATTGGAACAATGACTATATGTTTTTAGATGTTTTGGATAATAAATTTGAAACAACAAAGGAATGGCATGAAATAGCATCTAAAAGTATTAAGAATAAAATCTCATTAAAAAGTGAATTCGAAATTCATAATACTAATAATAAAACAGGAAAACAAACATATTCTACTGCATTGCATGAAGTAGCTATGGAACAAAATTTATTTAAACACACATATATAAACATTGTTACAGAATCTAAATGGAACGAAAAAAATACAATACATATCACAGAAAAATCAATTGTACCATTTTTCTTTCATCAAATTCCAATTATAATTGCACCTCCTAATCATATACAAACTATGAAAAATATATGGGGGTTGGATTTCTTTGATGATATTATAAATCATGATTATGATTCTATTGAAAATCATCAATTAAGATTCAAAGCAATCACAGAAGAAATTTTAAGATTAACTGAAATAGAAAATAAAATAATAGATTTTTTTAAAAACAACAAAGATAGATTTGAAAAAAATAAAAAAATTATTGCAAATATAAAAAATTCTAATAAAGATAAAATCTTTTGGAAAAGTTTAACACATATAGAATAAATGGCTAGAAAATATTTACCAACATTAGGAGAATTGATTGATAGATTATCAATTGTTCAGTTAAAGGAAGTTAAAATCCCACAACATAAAGAAGAATACGCAAAAGAAATATCAGAAATTGTTCACGATATTAACGAAATACTTAACGATAAACCAAAAGTAGATGGAGAGTTTATTAGAGCAATAATAGTATTATCTCAGATGAATACTCATATTTGGTATAATGAAGATAATGCAAGGAGTGGTGATGATGTAGGAAATAAATTAATGTTAACACATGGTTTAAATGGAATCAGAAATACTGCCAAAAACAAAATACAAGAATTGGATGGTGGTAGAAAAGATTACAAGATAGATTGTATTGCTGATGAATTTAATGATTGGAAAATAAGTTGGAAATGAAATGTTTACTGTTAGTTTATGGGGAATATCGAGGTGCTGATATAGCAACAAAAACATGGAACATATTAAACAATGATGTTGATGTTGTAGTTCGTACACAAAACCAAAGTAATCAAAAAGTTGTTAAGGATAATTTATATATAAATAAAGTTATAAGTGATAGTGATGTAAAAAATCTATTTGGTGATTGTGAACTTTGCATAGAACCATTGGATGAATATAAAAAAGATAATCCTAATAAAGATATAAATTTAAACATTCGTGATTTTAGATACTTATATAAAAAAGTATTAAATAAAATTGATAACTATGATATTGTTGCAATATCAAGATTAGATTCTACTTTTTATATTCATGATTTTGAAAAATTCATAAATGAATATGATAAGGAAACCATTTATGTAAATGAAATTGCTAAAGTTACAGAAACAGGAAACTTTATTCAAGACCATACTTATTTTGGTTCTTCTAAAGTAATTGGTGATTTTTTAAAAAACTTACCAAACGAGGTTATAGATTCTCATTATGAAATTGCAGATTACATTTTAGATAACTTCAAACATGATGTTTGGGAAGGATTTAGTTCAATACATTTAAGAGCAAATATGAATTCTTTATTCGAAGATTATTTTTTAGAAAATGGAAAATGTAAAAATAAAGATGATAATTATTTAAAATTTTTTACTAATTTTATGAGAAATACTCATTTAGACTTAGAAAGACAAATAAAATGAAGGTTGCAATATTAATATTTGGAGAATATAGAACATTTGAAACTGCAGTGAAAACTTGGAATTGTAGATTTTTAGATGATGTAGATTACTATATGTCTACTTGGGATAAAAGTTTAGGAAATTCTTCAACACTACCTAGACATTTGGATATACCATTGTGGGAAAATACACCTGATGAGGATTTTATAAAAAGTACTTTACCAAATGTAACATTAGAAATGACAAATGCAGATAGTTTAGATTATACAGAAAACCACGATACTAATAAAATGGTCTATCATTGGAAGAAGTTGTATGATATGGTTATGGCTAGTGAAAAACAATATGATTGTATTTTTTTAGTAAGACCAGATAGCTATTTTTTTATACATGATAACCTTTTTAGTAAATCTAAAGAAAATACCTTATATACAATATCAAAAGTTACTAAAACCCATGCACATGATATATTTTTCTTTGGATATGGAAATATTGTTTTAGATTTTTTAAAAAATGTTCCAAATAAAATAGATGATGTACATATTGAATTGGCTAATTATTTAAATAACAATTTTGCAAACAGACTAGATGATATAATACCGGCAAAAGGAATTACATATGGGTTACTGAGACCAAGTGCAGTTAGTCCTTATTCTTATTTAAATGAAACACCATTGCAAAAAAATGATAAGAATCCCAAATTTATTAAACCAGAATTTATATCAAAACTCAGATATTATAATTCCCATTTTAACGCAGGTATAATGAACGTATTACTAATAGGAGAAAGTTGTAAAGATAAATTTATATATGGAAATATTGATAGATTATCTCCTGAAGCACCAATACCTATTATAAATCCAACAACGGAATCTGTAAACATAGGAATGGCGGGTAATGTTAATAAGCAATTTGAAGAACTATATGGTAATGTAGATTTTGTTACAAACAATTCTGTTGTTACAAAAACAAGATATGTTGATAATTCTACAAATTATATTTTATTGAGAGTTGATGTGGGAGATGAAAATATAGAAAAAATTAATTTTGATAATTTACCTAATAAAAAATATGACGTAATAATATTTTCAGATTATGATAAAGGATTTGTTTCAGAAAAAAATATTACAGAAATTATTGATTACTATAAACAAAAATCAAATAATCTTTTAACATTTATTGACACAAAAAAACAATTTGGAGATTGGATACATGATTTAGATTATATAAAAGTAAATTACAAAGAATATCAAAAAAATCTAAATTTTATAAATAAAAATAAATGGATAGATAAAAAACTTATCATTACACGAGGACCAAATGGATGTGATTATAATGGAAAAACTTATCCAAACAAAGAAGTACCAGTAAAAGATTTATCAGGAGCGGGAGATACATTTTTAGCCTCTTTGGTGTCAAAATATATTATTAGTGATGATATTGAAGATTCAATAGAATATGCTAATAAAATAAGCGAAATGGCAATACAGAAGAAAGCAGTAAGTTTCTTAACTCGTGATGAAATTTACGATAATTTAAAAAAAATAAACTATGAAAAATAGAAGTATATTTTACAAAGAAAGAAGTTGGGATGATTTTCACTTCTATAATGGTTCAGTTTTACCACAAGTAAAAATTGTTCAACCATCTATATATCATGAATATAGAGGAATGATTACAACTACATATCATTCTGATTATTATGATAAACTATTACCAGCTGGTGATAGAAATAATGGATTAAAATTTAATCACGATAGATATTCAAAATCAAAACAAAATGTTTTACGAGGATTACATTATGATGATAAAACATGGAAATTGATTTCATGTCCTCATGGTAAACTATATCTTGTAGTATTGGATTTAAGAGAAAAACAACCAAACTATGGTAAGTGGGAATCTTTTATTATAGGACCTGAAACAGGTACTCAAGTTTTAATTCCACCAATGTTTGCAAATGGTCATTATGTTATGGAAGATAATTCTATTTTCCAATATAAACTCGCATATACTGGTGAATACTATGATGATGATAAACAAGGTACAGTATTTTGGAATGATAAAAGATTTAATATAGATTGGCCAACAGATAATCCAATATTATCTAAAAGAGATAAACCAAATAAATAAAAAAAATGAAAACAGAAATTAAAAATTTAGATTACCACGAAGATAGATGGGAATCAGGAAATTACTCAAAAGAAGAATTAATCAAATTTGAAGATGATATAATTTCACATTGGGAAGCTGGAGAAATAACAGGTCCTATTCATTTATCAAATGGAAACGAAGAACAACTTATAGAAGTGTTCAAAAAAATATCTCCAACAGATTGGGTATTCTCAACTTGGAGGTCTCATTATCATGCACTTTTACATGGTGTGGAAGAATCAAAACTAAAACAAAAAATACTTGATGGTAAATCAATTACTATTGTAGATAAAGATTCTAATTTTTATGCATCTGCAATTGTAACTGGTACTTTACCAATAGCATTGGGAGTTGCAAAATCACTCAAACTAAAAGGTAGTGATGATAAGGTTTGGGTTTTTGTAGGAGATATGTCATTTGAAAGTGGAATCTTTTATGAAGTTCACAAGTATGCAAGAAATTATGATTTACCTATTCATTTTATTGTAGAAGATAATGGTGTAAGTACAAACACACCAACATTAGATACTTGGAATGGTATTCAGAGAGAATTACCAGAAGATGTAATGTATTATAAGTATGAATCAAAATATCCACATTACGGAACAGGTAAGTGGGTAGTGTTTTAATTATGGCTGGAGATTTTATTTTTACTGGTTGTTCGTTTACTTGGGGACAAGGACTTTGGAGTTATTGTACTACTAAGCACAAAGTACCCACAGTTACCGAATATATAGATGGAGCGGGAGTACCTGATGCTGCAATAAGATTTTTAGAACGTAATAGATGGCCACATATTGTTGCAAAAGCTTTTAAGGCAAGGGAGATTATAAAAAGAAATAATGGAGGAACTGATGATGAAAGTTTAAGATTTATCAATCAAGTAAAAGAAAACCATGTATCCAAAGAAACTCTCCTAACTCAGAATGTAGAATGGGATACTGTAAAACTTTGTGTATTTCAAACAACACAATTATACAGAAGCAGTTTTTATTTTAATTATAAAGGAGAGGATTACCGAGTATTTTCAGAACCTAGTAAAAGAAATTTTGATAGAATAGAAAAAGTTCAAATAACTGATGAAAATGGAATAGAATTGCAATATCCAATTATTTTAGAAGAAACTAAAAACTTTGATGTTTTTATTAATTGGTTAATAGATAATAATTATTCAATTGAGGAGTTTGAAAAAATATTAATAGATACAATGTGTAATCGAATAAAAAACAAATTAAAAGAACTAGAAGAAAAGTACAATATACAAACTTTAATAGTATGTTGGACTGATGAATATGTTGAAAAAATTTTAAGTGATGATTGGTTATCTAAACGACTTGTTAAAATACAACATGATAAAGCATTACCTTCTGATAAAAATACAATCGTTACAACTGAATATAATTGTATTGATGATGCAATGCAATATTCTCCTGAATTGATAATTTCAAAAGATAATAAAAATCGTTTGCATCCATCTGGTGATGATGAACATCCTTCCTTAGAGTGTCATAAAATAATTGCAGAATCAGTTGTAAATAAAATTAACGAAAATAGAAAATTTTTATTTTATGGAAATGAACTTAGCTAAGTTTAAACATATAGTTACAAGTGGGTGTAGTTATGGTGTAATGCCTGAATCTATAAGCGTTTGGAATGGTGATGGTACTGATAATGAGAATAATGACTTGTTGAAAAAGGAATTATTAATTGATAATAGAAATGTCAATTTACTTTCTTCCCAAAATAAACTAACTCCTCATTTTGAATTGGTAGGAGATGATGTTATTATATGGAATTTTTCATTACCTAGTCAATCATCTGATTGGATTGCGGATACAACTGAAACTGCTTTAAGTTTTTTAATTAAAAAAAACATACCAAGTGAAAATATTTTTGTATTTTGTGAATGGACACAATGGGACAGAGTTTCTGTGGATGTATTTGATTGGTTAAAAATGGAAGATATTGATTTTAATATTGAAAAGGAGAGATTACAAAGTGGATTTGGAATAAAAGACCCAATCCATTTAAAAAACGGTATTGTATCTCAACAATTTAAATATGAAAAAGATTTAATTGAATATAAAAAAGAGATAGGAATTAAAGCTGCAAATGGTAATATAGGAAAAATAAATGAAAGATTTTATTTAACTGCAGGACATACATCAGATGAAACATTCGATACAGAAAAAGGTAAGAAGTGGAGCGAAGTTGCAGTAAAAATAGAACAAGCGATGTCAGATGAAACAAAGATAAATAATTATTTAAATAATATTATTAGAACTCAAAATCTTTGTAAGTTACATGATATAAAATATAATTTTGCTTTTATGCAGGAGTCTCTTAGTGGATGGAAACGAAGTTCAGATTCAAATATATTATACCATATTCATGATAATTATAATTATAGGTTTATGTTAACAAGTGATTCTAGCGATGTATTATACAAAAATTTAGAATATGGTCCAATTGCTAATTCAACTACAAATATTGAAAATGTTTATAAATCCTCACAAAATAAAATTAATCAAATAGATTTTAAAAATATTTGGTTTTATAAAAATGAAAAATTTGAAAGGGGTGGTATTGATGAATGGGCTATTGATACATTCGGTCATGGATGTATGTTATCAGGAGGTCATGTGAATAATGTGTTAAACGAAAAGGAAATTTTAGCTCATGAAGTTGTTACAACGTTAGATGGACACCCACATCTTGTTTTTTATAAATTACTATGGAATCAAGTAGCTTTTAATTGCAACTTTTTTAAAATTAATAAAAGATATCAAAAGGTTTTAACAAAATTAATTTTAGAAGATTTAAATCATACAGATATCACTAAACATAATATACTAATATCAAAAAAACATCTTAATAAAATATTACCAGTTATTGATGTAACTTATGATTCATTTAGAAAAATTCTAAAAAATTTATCATGAAAGTTTATATAGATAATTTTGATTACTTTACCGATTTAATAACAGATGATGCTACTTTCAAAATTTCAGAAGATAATTTAGTAGATATTAATGGAGTACAATCTCCTCGAAGTTTTCTTCCTCATATGTTTGTAAAAAACGATAAATTAATACCTCGTGATATCGTAAAGAAAACCCTAAAAGAGCAATATTTTACAATAGCACAAGAACATACAATTGTAGAAAATCCTGATGAGTGTGATGTTTGGTATGTTATTGTTTCTTCTATAAATTTCTTTTACCAAATAGACAAATATAGAATAGATAAAAAAATACTAAATAATTTACAATTACAAAAGTGTAAATTATTAATTGATATACCAGATGATGGTTGGTTTGCTTCTAAATGTAATAATTCTTTGGAATGCTTGCAAGATTGGTTAAAGGATAATAATATTTTAGAAGAAAGTGTTTATGTAAAAAATATGAATTTGATTTCAAATGAAAGAGATACAAAAATTAATATGATTACAAGCACAATACACTCGGAAAGTTACTTGGATAATGTTCCAACTGAAGTTTGTAAATTTGATAAAATAGATAAATTTTTTCTTAACTATAATCGAACAATTTCAAATCATAAACTTTATTTGGCATATAGTTTATTTCAAACCATTGGAGCTAAGATGATTACACATTCATTATTTAGTTTTAGTGATAAATATATTCATGGAGAAACAGAAACCAATGGAGTTAATTATAACATTGAATCATTAATAACGTTTTTGAATAGTATTCCATATACAATAGATAATACAGATATTGATGACCAAGGTAGAATAGGGCAATTGATTGAACATAATCATTATGAAAGAACATTTGTATCATTGGTAAGTGAATCCACTTCTGAAGATGGAGTTGTTTACTTATCAGAAAAAACTTTCAAACCAATTGCAATGGGACATCCTTTTATAATAGTTGGTTCAAAGGGAAGTTTAAAAAAATTAAAAGAAATTGGATATAAAACATTTGAAAGGTGGTTTGATGAATCATATGATACAATGGAATCGTATTCCGATAGAATAGATTGTATAATGCAGATTTTGCATGAATACAAAGCGAAAAAAAATGAACAATTGATAATTATAAGAAAGGAAATGAGTAAAGTTATACAACATAACTTTGAACTTTTTAATAAACGAAGAAAAAATAAAGGTAATGAAAACAGTTTTAGTAACAGGTTGTAGTGGTTTAGTTGGAACTCACATTGTAAATAAACTTATAAGTAAAGGATACTTTGTAGTAGGTGTGGATTTAAAAGAACCAAAAGAAAAAAGAGAAAACTTTA